>Ga0268288_10022_pt1 | contig 213970 bp, 208 predicted proteins | sample BraspS3V5C_FD_191349 | JGI IMG/M metagenome (GOLD analysis project Ga0268288, IMG submission 191349) | Soil microbial communities from Anza Borrego Desert, Southern California, United States - Bradyrhizobium sp. S3-V5C | ecosystem: Environmental > Terrestrial > Soil > Desert | place: USA... | reverse complement strand
GGCCGGCGGCGGGCGCACGACGCGCGTGCACGGGCCGTTCTGCTCGGACAGCGAGGTCGAGAGCGTGGTCGCCCACCTCAAGCGCCAGGGCCGCCCCAGCTACCTCGACGCCGTCACCGCCGACGACGAGGAGGGCGCGTCCGAGAAGGGCGGCGAGCGCGGCGGGAAGGGCAAGGCCGGCGCCGCGGAGCTCGAACTCGACGGCGCGGTGTTCGACCAGGGCTCCTTCGGCGAGGCCGGCGGCGACCTCTACGACCAGGCCGTGCAGGTGGTGCTGCGCGACCAGAAGGCGTCGACGAGCTACATCCAGCGCCGCCTGCAGATCGGCTACAACCGCGCCGCCTCCATCATGGAGCGGATGGAGATCGAGGGCATCGTCGGCCCGGCCAACCACGCCGGCAAGCGCGAGATCCTCGTGGAGGAGGCGGTCGGCTGAGAGCGGGGCCTGTCGCGTCCGCGGCGCCCCCCTCCCCTGCCGCCTGGGCAGGTTCGAGGCGCTGTCTGTGACGGAGCGCCCCTCGCCCCGGCGAGGGCGGGGCCACGCTCTCTCGACCTGACGCGCGTGCCGGCCGGGACCGCGGGCCTGTGCAGCCCGCAGCTCAGGGGAGAGGCCGCACGGGGCGGGTCGCGGTATTCGACCACGCCTGCCCGACCCGAAAAAATCTCGCCCGGCGCGGAACCGGCCGCTCACCCGCACGTTACGCGCGTGCGAGGCCTGGAAACGGGCTCGCTCTGAGGGCGCCGGACACGGTGTCCGGCGCTGCTTGTAGTCACGTTGCTCGTCGGAGGATGTGGTTATGAGGACGTACGACGTTTCGCCCCTGTTCCGGTCGTCCATCGGGTTCGACCGTCTGTTCGAGCTGCTTAACCAGGCCGACCGCGTCGAGCCGTCGACCGCCTGGCCGCCCTACAACATCGAGAAGGTGGCCGAGGACCAGTACCGCATCACCATGGCGGTCGCGGGCTTCACGCCCGACGAGATCGAGCTGACCCAGCAGGACACCACGCTCCTCGTCTCGGGTCAGAAGGCCGCCCAGGAGGGTGAGAAGCACTACCTCTACCGCGGCATCGCGGCCCGCACCTTCCGCCAGACCTTCAATCTGGCCGAGCACGTGAAGGTCGTGGGCGCGTCCCTGGAGAACGGCCTGCTCACCGTCGCGCTGAAGCGCGAGGTGCCGGAGGCGCTGAAGCCCCGCCGCATCGCCATCGGCGGCACGACGGCCGCGTCCGGCCAGGACAACGCCCCGGCGCAGATCACCCGCGAGGCCAAGGCAGCCTGATCGGCAGCCTGATCGGCAGCCTGATCCGGTGTCCCGGGCCGCGCGCCCGGCCACCCCCTTATCGACACGGATGACATCCCTCACGGGTCCGCGGACCCGCGGGCCCGTTCCCACGACTGCACCGCATTCGATGGAGCGAGGACCATGAGCGTGAGAGATCTGATTCCCTGGAACCGCACCAGCACCCCGGCGCCGACCGCCCTCGCGCAGGGGTCGGCCAGCCCCTTCCTGACGCTGCACCGGGAGATGAACCGCCTGTTCGACGACGTGTTCGGCGGGTTCGGCAGCGTGCCGAGCCTCGCGGACCGCGGCTTCGGTTGGCCCCAGGTCGAGCTGGCGGAGGCGGACGGCGCGCTGCGCGTCTCCGCCGAGCTTCCCGGGCTCGACGAGAAGGACGTCGAACTGCTCATCGCGGACGGAGTCCTGACTCTGAAAGGCGAGAAGCGCGCGGAGACCACCGACAAGGACCGCGGCTATTCCGAGCGCAGCTACGGCCGCTTCGAGCGGTCGATCGCCCTGCCCGTGCCGGTGGAGGAGGATAAGGCCGAGGCGACGTTCCGCAACGGCGTCCTCACCGTGACGCTGCCGCGCGCCGCCGAGGCGCCGGAGCGCCGCCGGCGCATCGCCATCAACGGCGCGGGCGCGCCGGTCGCCAAGCACTGAGCCGGTCCTGGGCCTGTCCTGGCGGCGGCCGCCCCCGCGGCCGCGGACACGAACGCATGACGCGACGGCCGGCGGCCCCGACCGGGACCGACGGCCGTTCCAGCCTTTGCTCACGATGAGGAGGGTCGCATGCAGCCGATCGATACGAACCACGTCCAACCCGAGATCGCGCGCCTGGGTCCGGTGGCGGCCGCCAGCCTGAGGCCGCAGGCGGTCGAGCCGTTCGAGGCCTTCGTGGCGCCGGGCGACGTCTTCCGGCATCCGCGCGAGGTGCTGCGCTATCCCGGCCTGTCGCGGGCCGAGAAGCGGGCGATCCTGGCCTCCTGGGCCTCGGACGCCCGCGCGGTCGATTCCTGCCCGACGCTGCGCTGCCTGCCGGGCTGCCGGGCCGAGCCCGTGCCGCTGAGCGCGGTCCTGGAGGCGCTCCAGACGCTCGACGCGGGCTCGGCACCGCCCGCAGCCCCGGCGCCGCGCAGGCCGCCCGACCCGGCGGCGTTCATCCGCCGCTGGCGGCGCGGTCCGACCGGACCGGAGCCCCTGCTGAACTGAGCCGGGGAGGCGCGCGATGGCAACCTTCGACCTGCGGGGCGGGCACAGGGGCCTGTCCCGGTCGCGGCGCGGCCGGCGCGGAGGGCAGGTGCGGACCACCGACGGGACCGTGCTGGGCCGCTGGATCCTGTCCGCCGCCCTGTGCGTCGCCCTGGCGGCGCCCTGCCCGGCCCCCGCCCTGCCCTGGGTGCTGGCCGCCCTGCTGAGCCTGTCGGGCTTCGCGTGGCTCGGCCGGGCGCTCACGCAGGCCGGTCCGCCGGCCAACGCCCCGCACCTGACCGCCTGGGACGCGGCCCTGCTGTCCTTCGCGGCGAGCTTCGGCGTGCAAGCGGCGGCGCGGCTCGGCCTCTTCGGCGGCTGAGCGCGCCCCTTTCGGGAGGCAACCATGCAGGATGGGACGATCGGAATCGGACACAACAGCCCGCCCGGCCCGGCCGGCGCGCCGTGGCTCGCCGGTCGCCGGGCGCTGATCCGCCGGCGCGGGCGCTCCGTCGACACGGCGGGGCGCGCCCGGGCCGGGACGTGGCTTCTCACCTTCGAGCGGGAGACGCCGCCGGAGCGGGAGCCGCTGATGGGCTGGACCGGCGGGCGCGACACCCTCGCCGCGGAGGTGGTGCTGACGTTCCCGACGCGGGCGCGGGCGGTGGCCTACGCCGAGCGCCAGGGCCTCGCCTACCGGATCGAGCCGGACCCGCCCGACGGCCGCCGGGCGGGGACCCTGCGGGTCTGGGGCGCGCACCGGGTCTCCCGGGCGCCGCCCGCGGGCCTGCCCGACCTGGAGCGCGCCCTGCTCAACCCGGCCGCGGTGTTCGACGCCCCGGCCGCGGTGCGCGATCATCCCCGGCTGCTGCCGAGCTGCAAGCGCGAGATCCTGCGGCGCTGGGCCTGGGACGAGTACCTGAAGGAGGTCGCCGCCGCCGAGGGCATGGCCGAGGGCGAGCCGTCGCGGCTCGACGCCGTGAAGGCCGCCCTCCTGGCGCTCGGCGAGGCGTGGCGCCCCGATCCCGCCGCGCCGGCCGCCGCGATCCCGGCGCCGCGGGCGGTCGACCGCGCGGCGGCCTGAGCGCGCGGGGACGACCGGTCCGGCCCTCCGCCGGTGGCGACGCCGCGCCCCCGGAAGGCCCGCGCGGTGCGGCCGTCACACGACCGAGAACCGGAACTCCGTGGCGGCCGCGAAGGTCTCGCCCGGCCGCAGGACCGCGGACGGGAAGCCCGGCTGGTTCGGCGCGTCCGGAAAGCCCTGGGTCTCGAAGCAGACGCCGTCGCCCGAGCGGTAGATCCGCCCGGACGGACCGATCAGCCGCCCGTCGAGGTTGTTGCCGCTGTAGAGCTGCAGCGCCGGCTGCGTGGTCCAGACGTCGAGCCGCCGCCCGCTTCCGGGATCGACGCAGCTGGCGGCCGGCCGCAGCGTCCCGGCGGCCCCGCGCAGCGCGAAGGTGTGGTCGTAGCCCTTGGCGTAGGTGAGCTGCGGGTCTCCGGCGCGGATCCGCGCCTCCAGGGCCCGCGGCGTGCGGAAGTCGAACGGCGTCCCGGCGACCGGCAGGAGCGCGCCGGTGGGGATCTGGGTCGCGTCGGTCGGCGCGAAGGCGTCCGCCTCGACCTGCACGAGGTGGCCGAGGACGCTGCCCGTCCCCTCGCCGGCGAGGTTGAAGTAGCTGTGATTCGTGAGGTTCAGGATCGTGGGCCGGTCGGTCACCGCGGCGTAGTCGACGCGCAGCACGCCGTCCTCGGGCAGGCTGTAGGTGACGCGGACGTCGAGGTTGCCGGGAAACCCCTCCTCCCCGTCCGGCGAGCGGCGGACCAGGACGAGGCGCGCCGCGTCGGAGAACTCCGCCCGCCACAGGCGCCGGCCGAAATTCTCCGGGCCCCCGTGGAGGGTGTTGGGGGCCTCGTTCACCGGCAATCGGTAGCCGTGCCCGTCGAGGCTGAAGCGCCCGCCCGCGATGCGGTTCGCGTAGCGGCCGACGATCGCGCCGAAGCTCGGGCTCACGGTCTCGTAGCCCGCCAGGGTGCCGAGGCCGAGCACGACGTTGGCCGGATGGCCGGCGCGGTCGGGCACCTCGATCGCCGTGACGGCCGCACCGTACTCGATGACGGCGACGCGCAGGCTGCCCCGGCTCAGGGTGTGGCGGCTGACCGATCGGCCGTCCGCCGTCGTGCCGAACGGTTCGGCCGGCATCAGGCTAGCGCTTCCAGACGCCGAGCCGCTCGCTCCGGGCGTGGTCCTCGGCCGCGACCAGCTCGGGGCTCGCCTCCGGAGAGGCGCGACCGCCGCCGTTGAACAGCACCACCTCGGAGAGGTCGCGCCCGTCGACGAGGCAGTTCATGTTGGCGCTGCCGGGGGCCGGCTGGCAGGTCACCGGCCGGTTGCCGATGTACCGGGCCAGTTCCTCCGCCTGGCCGCCCCGCACCCACTCGACGCCGAACAGGTGCACGACCTTGCCGCCGACCTTGAGGGTCGCGGTGTCGATCACCTGGGCCTGTCCGGTCACGGCGTTCGGCGGCAGCGGCGCGTCGGGCTCGGACTCGCCGCCGGTCTCGGGGGGCGGCGTCACCGTGTCGGGGGCCGAGGCGGGCGGGTTCGCGGGCCGTGCGTTCGGCGCGGGGGTGCTCGGCGCCTCCGTGCGGGAGCCGGTCGGGGCGGCGGGACGCCCGGGTTCGGGCGCGGAGCGGTCCAGCACGACCCCCGCGGCGAGGACCGCCACCAGCGTGCCGGCGACGGCGCCCAGGAGCAGGCGGCGCTGCCGGCGCGCGCCGTCGTCGGCCCCGTCTCCCCCGAGGCCGAGCCGGTCGCGCAGGTGGCCGAGGCCGCCGCGCAGCGTCTCTCCGAACCGTCCCGGGCCGCTGTTCCAGGCGGCGGTCGGATCCGCGGCCGGGGCGGGCGCGGCCTCCGCGTCGGCGGCCGCGCCCGCCGGGCGGGCGAAGCGGCCGCGCAGGTTCGTCCGCAGGCTGGCGAAGCGGCCGGCGGCGTTCTGCGCGAGCGCGCGGCCCTGCTCGGAGGAGCGCTCCGCCAGGGAGCGCGCCCGCTCGGACTGGGTCCCGACGAAGCGGGCGGTCGCGGCCTTCATCTCGTAGGCGCCGCTCAGCAGGGACGAATCGCGGGCCTCCTCGGCGGTCCGCGGGGCCGGTTCGGGCTCGGGCTCCGGCGGCAGGAACAGGGCGGGATGGCGCGCGCGCAGCTCCGCGATCAGGTCCGCGAGGGTCATCGGCTCGGACGTGTCGTCCCGCCGCCGCACGGCCCCCTGGCGGTCGAGGACGCGGAGGCCGGTTCCGGCCTCGTCGGGGGCGCAGGCGGCCTCGGCCAGCAACTCGAGGGTCCGGACCGCGACGGGGCGCGGACGCGCGCGCGCGATCTCGGCCCGGATCGTCTCGCGCAGGGCGAGGCGGCCGGGACTGTCGAGGACCGGCCGGGCCGGCTCCGCCTCCTGTTTCTCCACCACCGTTGAAGACGTCATTCACCCGATCCCGGCATCACCGACGCGCGGCGCGAAGGAGGCCCGACCGCACCTCCTGACGAAGCCCGCCCGCGGGCGCCTCACGGAACGCCCGACCACCGGGACCGATCCCACGACACGCCCCCAGCCCGCTTCCCTGCACGCCCTTCCGCGAGTCCCCCCGCAAGCCCGTGCCCGCCGCGGGGCGGCGGACCGCGATGCGGGGCTCTTACGCCTTGCCGGGCGACGCGGCCAGGGTTCCGGCCTGAATGCTCCGCCGCAGGACGCGGCCGGTCTCGCCGAGGATGTAAGGCCGCGTGCCGGCGAAGCCCACCTCCAGAACCAGTTCGGCCTCGCCGCTGGAGACGGCGCCCCGGCCCGGATTGGCGGTCCGGAAATCCACGAGCGCGCGGATCGTGCAGGTCTCGGCGTCGCAGGCGGCGCGCATCGCCCGCGGCTCGTAGCGCCGCTCGGGCCAGCGCTGGACGAAGCTGCGCTTCTCGGCGACGAGGGCCGCCGTGGTGATCGGCCGCCCGTAGAAGCGCACGCGGGTCGCGTAGTACTGGGTCGCGGCGCCGACCATGGTGTCGCTCGAGCCCGAGACGGTGGCGAGGTAGCGCGTCGTCAGCGCCCGGGCGGCGGCGGCGCGCTCCGCCGGCGCACCCGGCGCCGGGGTGACCGCGGCCGGCGTCTCGGCGAGCCGGTGCGGGTGGCGCGCGGCGTGGTGCAGGGGCTCCCGGACCGGCGGGCGCTCCAGGGCGGCCGCCCGCTTCGGGCCCGGCGCGCGCGTCGCCGCCGCCTTCGGCAGGGCATCCTCGCCCGGCTCGGGTCTGGCGGCCTGCCGGACCGGTTCGGCGGCGCGCGCGCCATCGGGCTGCGCCTTCGCGCGGGCGGCGACCGCGTCCTGCCCCCGCGGATCGACGGCCGTCGCCGGCGCCTTCGCCGCTTCCGTCCCCGCAGTCCGCGCCGGACCCTGCGCCGGTGCGGCGGCCCGGGGCGGCGGGTCCACCCAGGCGCTCTGGGCGGCGGCACCGCCCGCGAGGGCGAACGGCAGGAGCGCGCCGAGGGCGAGAACCTGGGGACGGACGGGACGTGTGGCGGACATCGGTGCCTTCCTGGCGGCCGGGGCGGGCATCATGGAGAACGCGCCCGCGTGGGTGAGGGGTTCCACGAAGGGCTCGGGCGCGCCCACATCCTGCCGAACTCTGCGACGTCGGCCAGCCCGGGATTGCGGGGATGATGGGGTTGCGTTCGTGCGTTTGGGTACCAAGTCGGGGACAGTCTTGGCCTCTGGCCGCTTCCGGGTTCCGATACCGCGTTCCAGACCGCCCGCTCCCTGCCGTGCCCCGAGGATCCCTTGTCCCGACCTGAGACCGAGTCGCCCCCCGGCCCGCTTCCCGGGGGCACGCGATGAGCACGCAAAGGCGTCGGGCCCTGCTGCTCTGCAACGCCAAGGCGCGCAACGGCGCCCTGGATCTGGACGAGGTGCGGGGAATCTTGCGGGCGGGCGGCATCGAGCCGGAGGAGCCGCCGCCGGAGGCCGATTGCCGCGACGTGATCCGTGACCGGGTCGGCGCGGTCGACCTCGTGATCCTCGGCGGCGGCGACGGCACCATGAACTACGCCGCGCCCGCCCTAGTGGACAGCGGTCTGCCCTTCGCGATCCTGCCGCTCGGCACGGCCAACGACCTCGCCCGCTCCCTCAACCTGCCGCTCGACCCCCTGGCGGCGGCCCGCTTCATCCCGACCGCGCAGGCGCGGCCGGTGGATCTCGGCTGGGTCAACGGCCACTACTACTTCAACGTGGCGAGCATCGGCTTCTCGGCGGAGCTCGCCGGCGAGCTGACCGCCGAATCGAAGAAGACCTGGGGCGTGCTCGGCTACGCGGTGGCGGCGGTGCGGGTGCTGCGCCGGGTCCGGCCCTTCACGGTGACGATCGAGCACGACGGGGTGGTCGAGAAGGTCACCACCATCCAGGTCTCGGTGGGCAACGGCCGCCACTACGGCGGTGGCATGACCGTGGAGGAGAGTGCCGCGGTCGACGACGGCAAGCTCGATTTCTACAGCCTGGAGATCAATCACTGGTGGCGTCTCCTCGCGCTGCTGCCCGCCCTGCGGCGGGGCACGCAGGGGCGGGCGGGCGACGTGCGGGCGTTCCACACGCGGGAGATCCGGCTCTCGACCCGCAAGCCGCGGCCGGTGAACACCGACGGCGAGCTGACCACGCACACGCCCGCCCACTTCAAGGTCTTCCCGAAGATCCTGCAGGTCCTGGCCCCCGAACCGGTGCGCGGTCCCACCCCCTTCGACCTCACCGCCCTGGGCAACCGCCTGTTCCCGACCAGCGAGGCGCCCCGCCTGTGACCGACCTGATCCAGCTCGCCAGCCAGCCCGCCGTCTGGGCCGCGCTCGCCACCCTGGTGGTGATGGAGGTGGTGCTCGGTGTCGACAACCTGATCTTCATCTCGATCCTGACCAACAAGCTGCCGGCCGAGCAGCAGACCCGGGCGCGGCGCATCGGGATCGGGCTCGCGCTGATCCTGCGCCTGGGGCTGCTCGGCACCGTGGCGTTCATCGTCCACCTGACCGAGCCGGTCTTCGCGGTGTTCGACCAGGCCTTCTCCTGGCGCGACCTGATCCTGATCGGGGGCGGCCTGTTCCTGCTCTGGAAGGCCACCAAGGAGATCCACCACACGGTGGATCCGGAGCCAGAGACCGCGGGGGCGACCGGAGGCACGATCGGCTTCGGCGCGGCGATCGGCCAGATCCTGCTGCTCGACCTCGTCTTCTCGATCGACTCGATCATCACGGCGGTCGGCATGACCGAGCACGTGCCGGTGATGATGGTGGCGGTGGTGGTCGCCGTGGTGGTGATGCTGGTCGCCGCCGAGCCGCTCTCGGCCTTCATCGCCCGGAACCCCACCGTGGTGATGCTGGCCCTCGGCTTCCTGATCATGATCGGCATGACGCTGATCGCCGAGGGGTTCGGCGCCCACGTGCCGAAGGGCTACATCTACACCGCGATGGCCTTCTCGGCCGGCGTCGAGGGCCTCAACATGCTGGCCCGCCGGCGCCGCCGTCCCGCCCGGGACGGCGCCTCCCCGTCGACCGGGCCGTCGCGGCGCGCCTGAGGGCGGGACGAGCGTCATGCGGATCCGCGCAGCCCTCCTCCTCCCGCTCCTCCGGCTCCTCCCCACCGCCGCGCACGCGGAGCCGAGACCGATGACGCCCGATCCGACGGTCCTGCACGACCTCGCCCCTACCGGCACGCTCCGTGCGGCGATCAACCTCGGCAACCCGGTCCTGGCCCAGGGCGGCGCCGACGGCCCGGCAGGGGTTTCGGTCGATCTCGCGCGGGCGCTGGCGGCCCGGCTCGGCGTGCCGGTGGCGTTCGTGACCTTCCCGGGGGCGGGCGCGGTCTCGGGCTCGGCGGGCTCCGGGACCTGGGACATCTGCTTCCTGGCGATCGACCCGAAGCGGGCCGAGGGGATCGCCTTCACGGAGCCCTACGTGCTGATCGCCGGCAGCTACCTCGTGCCGGCCGCCTCGCCGATCCGATCCCCGGAGGCGGTGGACCGCGACGGCGTGCGCGTCTCGGTGGGGCGCGGGAGCGCCTACGACCTGTTCCTGAGCCGGGCCCTGACGCGCGCCACCCTGGTGCGGGCCCCGACCTCGGCCGAGGCGGTCACGGCCTTCGCCCGCGACGGGCTCGACGTCGCGGCCGGGGTGCACCAGCCCCTCGCCGCCTACGCGGCGGCGCACCCGGAGGTGCGGCTGCTGCCGGGGCACTTCATGGAGATCCCGCAGGCGATGGGACTGCCGGTCGGGCACCCGGCGGGAGCCGCCTATCTCGCGGATTTCGTCGCGCGGGCGAAGCGCGACGGGCTGGTGCGGCGCGGCCTGGAAGCCAGCGGACAGGATCCGGATCTGGCCGCGCCGTGAGAGGCGAGCCGGATCGTCGAACCGGCCAGCGGTCACGGTGCCTTCACCGGGGGTGAGGATTCGATACCGGGTCGGGGTGAGATCCTCCGGCAGGGCTCACCCGCTCCGTCATCACGCGCGAGGCGAAGTGATCCAGGCCGGCGCGACCTCCCTGTGACCGTCACGCGACCCCGGATCGCTTCGCTCCGCTCGCGAAGACGGCAGGAGCGGAGCGACCGGGCGGATGTCGGATCACACCACCAGGTTCACGATCCGCCCCGGCACGACGATCACCTTCCGCGGTGCCTTGCCCTCCAGCACCTTCTGGACGGCCTCCAGCGCCAGGGTCGCGGCCTCGACGGCCTTGGCGTCGGCGTCGCGCGGCACGGTGACGTCCGCTCGCTTCTTGCCGTTGATCTGGACCGGCAGGGTCATCTCGTCCTCGACCAGCAGCGCGGCCTCGGTCTCGGGCCACGGCGCCTGGGCGACGAGGCCGCCGCGGCCGAGGACGGACCAGCACTCCTCGGCGAGGTGCGGCATCATCGGGGCGATGAGCTGGACCAGGATCCCGGCGGCCTCCTTGGCGGCGGCCGGCGAGACCGGGCCGCGCAGGCCGTCCTCCAGGGCGTTGGCCAGGGTGTAGATGTGGGCGACGCAGCGGTTGAAGCGCAGGCGCTCGATATCGTCCTGCACGGAGGCGAGCGCCCGGTGGGCGGCCTTGCGCAGAGCGAGATCCGCGGCGCCGTCGCCTTTCGCCTGCCCGGCGGCGTTCACCAGGCGCCAGACCTTCTGGACGAACCGGGCCGCACCCTGCACGCCCTCCTCGGTCCAGATCACGTCGCGCTCCGGCGGCGAGTCGGACAGCATGAACCAGCGCGCCGTGTCGGCCCCGTAGCTCGCGATGATGTCGTCGGGGTCGACCACGTTCTTCTTCGACTTCGACATCTTCTCGATCGGGCCGATCGCGATCGGCGCCTGAGTTTTCACGTGAAACGCGCGGCGCTCGCCCTCCTCGGTGGCGAAGCGGATCTCGGCCGGGGGCACCCAGGCGCCGGCCGCGTCCTTGTAGGTCTCGTGGACCACCATGCCCTGCGTGAACAGGCCGGCGAACGGCTCGGCGACGCCGGCCCAGCCGGTCTCGCGCATCGCCCGCATGAAGAACCGGGCGTAGAGCAGGTGCAGGATCGCGTGCTCGATGCCGCCGATATACTGGTCCACGGCCAGCCAGCGATCGACCACGGCCCGGTCGGTGGGGGCGTCCGCCAGCCAGGGCGCGGTGAAGCGGGCGTAGTACCAGGACGAATCGACGAACGTGTCCATCGTGTCGGTCTCGCGCCGGGCCGGCGCGCCGCAATGCGGGCAGGCCACGTTCCGCCACGCGGCGTCCCGCTCCAGCGGGTTGCCGGGCTGGTCGAAGGAGACCTCCTCGGGGAGCTTCACCGGCAGGTCGGCCACCGGCACCGGGACCGGGCCGCAGGACTCGCAGTGGATGATCGGGATCGGGCAGCCCCAGTAGCGCTGCCGGGACACGCCCCAGTCGCGCAGGCGGAACTGGACCTTGCGCCTGGCGACCCCCGCCCCTTCCAGCCGCCGGGCCACGGCCTCGAACGCCTCGCCCGTGCCCATCCCGTCCAGGAAGCGCGAGTTGATCATCCGCCCGTCCTCGACATAGGCGGTGTCGGTGATCACGAACGTCGCCGGGTCCTGCCCTTCCGGGCAGACCACCGGCGTGTTGCCGAGCCCGTACTTGTTGGCGAAGTCGAGGTCGCGCTGGTCGTGCGCCGGGCAGCCGAACACCGCGCCGGTGCCGTACTCCATCAGCACGAAGTTCGCCACGTAGACCGGCAGCTCCCAGGACGGGTCCAGAGGATGGCGCACGGTGAGGCCGGTGTCGAAACCGTGCTTCTCGGCGGTGTCGATCGCGGCCTGGGCGGTGCCGGTGCGGCGGCACTCCTCGATGAAGGTCTGCAGCTCCGGCCTGCCCTCGGCCAGAGCGGCCGCCAGGGGATGGTCGGCCGCGATCGCCAGGAACTTGGCGCCGAACAGGGTGTCGGGCCGGGTCGTGTAGACGGTCACCGTGTCGGGCTCGCCGGCGACCGGCCGGGCGAGGCCGAACTGGACCTCCAGGCCTTCCGAGCGGCCGATCCAGTTCTTCTGCATCAGCCGGACCTTCTCAGGCCAGCGGTCCAGCCCGTCGAGAGCCGTCAGCAGGTCCTCGGCGAAGTCGGTGATCTTGAAGAACCACTGGGTGAGCTCGCGCTGCTCCACCAGGGCGCCGGAGCGCCAGCCGCGCCCGTCGATCACCTGCTCGTTGGCCAGCACCGTGTGGTCCACCGGGTCCCAGTTCACCTTGGCGGTGCGGCGGGTGACGAGGCCCTTCTCCAGGAAGTCCAGGAACATGCGCTGCTGGTGCTTGTAGTAGTCGGGATCGCAGGTCGCGATCTCCCGGCTCCAGTCGAGCGACAGCCCCATGGCCTTCAGCTGGTCGCGCATCGACGCGATGTTGGCGTAGGTCCAGTCCCGCGGGTTGACCTTGCGCTCCATGGCGGCGTTCTCGGCCGGCAGGCCGAAGGCGTCCCAGCCCATCGGGTGCAGGACGTTGAAGCCGCGGGCGCGCTTGTAGCGGGCGACCACGTCGCCCATCGCGTAGTTGCGGACGTGGCCCATGTGGATGCGCCCCGACGGGTAGGGGAACATCTCGAGCACGTAGTATTTCGGGCGGGGATCGGAATTGTCGGTCTCGAACAGCCGCTTCTCGGCCCAGGCCTCCTGCCAGCGCGGCTCGGCATCCTTGGCGTTGTAGCGCTCGACGGGCTGGGGGGCGGTGCTGGCGGTCATGGATCCGGCTGGGTCAGGGGCTCGTCGGTCATTCCGAAGGATGACCACGGCACGGTCGCGCCGCGATAGCATATCTGCGCCGCAGCCGGTCAACGCGGCGCGCGATTCGGACTTGCGCGGGACGCGCGAACGCATAGGTCCTTCCGCAGCAGAGACGGTACACGGGAGCGGCCGGCCCTGGGCTGATTCCATCCCTCCCCGCATCCCGCGGTGCCCGCGTCGGCGGGCCTCGAAGGAGGGCTCCAGGGATCGCAGCGGCCGGCTGGAGCGCCCCTTCGCGACCTCCGCTGCGCTCCGGCACCTCGGGATGAGGGGTCTGAGCTGGACAGCTGGGTCGCCGGGAAGGTGCCGCCGAGGTGTTGTGTACCGTGGGGCGCCTGGTTCGGCGTCCGGCAGCGATAGGACGGCCCGCTATGGACGACGCGATCACCGACCCGAACCCGCCCGCGACGGACGGGATGGGCCAGCGGACCGACAAGCTCCCCGTCGGCCAGGCCGACGTCGCCGCCGGTCTCGCCGAGGTGCGGGCGGCGATCGCCCGCGCCGCCGAGGATTCGGAGCGCGATCCCGCCGAGATCCAGCTCGTCGCGGTCTCCAAGACCGTGCCGGCCGAGGGGATCCTGCCCGCGCTCAAGGCCGGCCATCGGGTCTTCGGCGAGAACTACGTCCAGGAATCCGTGGCGAAGTGGCCGGGTCTCCGGGCCCGGTTCCCGGACGTGGAGCTGCACCTCGTCGGGCCGCTGCAATCCAACAAGGCCCGGGAGGCGGTGGCCCTGTTCGACGTGATCCACTCCCTCGACCGGCTGTCGCTCGCGGCGGCGCTGGCCAAGGAGATCGAGCGGTCCGGCCGGACCCCGAAGCTGCTGATCCAGGTCAACACCGGCGCGGAGCCGCAGAAGGGCGGCGTGCTCCCGGACCAGCTCGCCACCCTCCTGTCGGAGTGCCGGGAGACCCACGGGCTGGCGATCCAGGGCCTGATGTGCATCCCCCCGGCCGAGGACCCGCCCTCGGCCCACTTCGCCCTGCTGGCCCGGCTGGCGAAGGCGCACAACCTGCCGATCCTCTCCATGGGCATGAGCGCCGACTTCCCGGCGGCGATCCAGCTCGGCGCCACCCATGTCCGGGTCGGGACCGCGATCTTCGGGGCCCGGACCCGGAAGGCCTGAGCCGGACGCGCGCCTCAGCCGATCCGCAGGTGCGTCCGCGGCCCGAGGCGGCGGAGCAGGCGCAGCAGGTCGGCCCGGGCCAGGGCGACGCAGCCCTCGGTGGGGCGGTAGCCGTCCCGGGCGATGTGCAGGAAGATCGCCGAGCCCCGCCCCTTCCGGATCGGGGCACGGTTGTAGTCGAGGTCGATCACCACGTCGTAGAGCCCGTCGTCCCGCCACATCGATTCGGCGCTGACCCCCGGGGCCGGCAAGCGGATCGGCCGATTGTAGCGGCGGTCCCGGCTCTCGTCGCACCAACCGTCGGCGGGGCGGGTCGCCCGCAGGGGCAGCAGCGTGCGCGGCCGGATCGCGAGATGATCGGGCCGGTAGGCGCCGCCGCGCAAGCGGAACCGCCCGCGCGGCGAGCCGCCGTCGCCCTCGCGCTTGTCGCAAACGATGCCGCCCGCCCCGAGGGCGCAGGGAAACACCGCCCGACCGACGAGCAGCTGCCCGCGCCGCCGGTCCCCGACGAGGGCGCGCACGCGGATCTCTCCCAAGGTCAGGCGGATGGGTCCCCCGCTCGGCCGCCGCATGTCCGTCCTCCCGAATCCGTCCGGTCCCGCGGGCCTTATGCCCGGGATCCGTACTTCGAACCGGTGAAAAATTGCGCGCAAGGCAACTTCCGGCCACAAACGGCGCCCTATCTCTCGGCCGAACCCGGGCCGCCGAGCCGGGATTCGGGAGCGCGCCAGCCCTCCGCCTCGCCGCGGGGACCGACGACCTGATCCCGGAGCGGCGTGCCCCGTTCCCGCAGCCCGTTCGCCGGCGCGCTTGTCACGGCGGCGAAAGGATGCGGAAACACAAGCCTGGGTAGGGTCGTCGCGCGATCCTGCCGCGATCTGACATCATCGCATGCTGCACCCGGCAGGCCGCCCCTCGCCCCTCCCGCAGCACGCACTGGGGCCCGGACGATGCCGAACGCCTACCGCCTGCTGATCTGCGACGACGACGCGATCCTGCGCGACACCCTGACCGAGCAGCTCGATCTCTGCGACGAATTCACGGTCTTCACCGAGGCCAACGCCGCGGACGCGATCCGGCGGGTCGCCGCGGAGCGGATCGACCTCGCCGTGATGGATGTCGGCCTGCCCGACCTCGACGGGCGCGAGGCCGTGCGCCGGATGCGCGCCGGCGGCTTCCGCGGCCCGGTGATCATGCTGACGGCCCAGGATTCCGAGGCGGACCACGTCGAGGGCCTGGAGGCCGGCGCCAACGACTACGTCACCAAGCCGTTCAAGTTCGGCATCCTTCTGGCCCGGATCCGCGCCCACCTGCGCAGCCACGAGGCCTCCGAGGACGCGGTCTTCCAGATCGGCCCCTACACGTTCCGCCCGGGGGCCAAGCTCCTCGTCGGCGAGCGCGGCTCCAAGCTGAAGCTCACCGAGAAGGAGACCGCGATCCTGCGCTTCCTCTACCGGGCGGGCCGGGCCGTGGTGAACCGCGACACCCTGCTGGCCGAGGTCTGGGGCTACAACGCCCAGGTGACCACGCACACGCTGGAGACGCATATCTACCGGCTGCGCCAGAAGATCGAGCCGAACCCCGCCACCGCCGCGATCCTCGTGACCGAGGGTGGCGGATACAAGTTGCTGCCCTGACGAATTGAAGCTTTACGTGTAGGCGATCCGGCGGGTTCGCGTATGCGCAGGGTGGTGAGGCGTTCTTGGGGCTCGACGACGATATCGCGATCCTCGCGGCCGCGCCGCTGTTCGGCTTCCTCGACCGGGACGCCCTGCGCCTGCTGACCTTCGCGGCGGAGCGGCGCGACCTCGCCGACGGCGACCTGCTCTTCGCCCGCGGCGACCCGGCCGATGGCGGCTTCGTGGTCATGGCGGGCACGATCCGGCTGGAGCCCCGGCTCGCGGGGGCCGAGCCGGTGCGGGCCGGGCGCTCGGCCCTGATCGGCCAGCTCGCCCTGTTCGTGCGCGGGACGCGCCCGACCGAGGCCCGGGCCGAGGGGAGCGCCGCGGTGATGCGGATCACCCCGATGCTGATGCGCCGCGTGCTGGAGGAGTTTCCCGCCGCCGCGCAGGCCGTCCACGACACCCTGGCGGACGACCTCGCCGATCTGGTGACCGATCTCGATCAGGTGCGCGAACTGCTCGAGATCATCGACGGCATCTCCTCAGGTGACAGCTCCGGTGGCCGCTTGTAAGCACGGGCTCCCGCCGCAAGAGTTCTGATCCGTTCCATGTCCCAGGCCGGCAAGCCCCATTCCGATCTCGCCCATTCCGATCTCGCCCAGACCATCGAAGCCGCCTGGGAAGACCGCGCCAACGTGTCGACCGCGACCCGGGGCGCGGTGCGCGAGGCGGTCGAGGCGGCCCTGGAGCTGCTCGATTCGGGCAAGGCCCGCGTCGCCGAGAAGTCCGGCAACCGCGACTGGGTGGTGAACCAATGGCTGAAGAAGGCGGTGCTGCTCTCCTTCCGCCTCAACGACATGGCGACGATCGAGGGCGGCCCCGGCGGCGCGCCCTGGTGGGACAAGGTCGCGTCGAAATTCGCCGGCTGGGGCGAGGCCGAGTTCCGCGCCGCGGGCCTGCGCGCCGTCCCGGGCTGCTTCGTCCGCCGGGGCTCCTACATCGCCCCCGGCGCCGTGCTGATGCCGAGCTTCGTCAATCTCGGCGCGCATGTCGGCGAGGGCACGATGGTCGACACCTGGGTGACGATCGGCTCCTGCGCGCAGGTGGGGAAGAACTGCCACATCTCGGGCGGTGCCGGCATCGCGGGCGTTCTGGAGCCGCTGCAGGCGAACCCGGTGATCATCGAGGACGACTGCTTCATCGGCGCCCGCGCCGAGGTGGCGGAGGGCGTCATCGTCGGCCAGGGCAGCGTCCTGTCCATGGGCGTCTATATCGGCGCCTCCACCAAGATCGTCGACCGGACCACCGGCGAGGTCATGTACGGCCGGGTGCCGCCCTACTCGGTGGTCGTCTCGGGCACGATGCCCGGCAAGGCGCTGCCGGACGGCACGCCGGGCCCGGGCCTCTACTGCGCGGTGATCGTCAAGCGCGTCGATGCCGGCACGCGGTCCAAGACCGCCATCAACGAGCTGCTGCGCACCTGAACATCCGGAAGCTGGCGGGAGCGCGATGGAGACGTCGGAGCTGACCCTCACGGTGGCGGGCCGGACGGTGCCGACCCCCTGCGACCGGATCGGGGCGGGGCCGGACGCGCTCCTGCTCCCGGCCCTGTCGACCATCTCGGCGCGGGCCGAGATGCGCGGCCTCGCCGGCCTGCTGGGGACGCAGTACCGCTGCCACGTCCCCGACTGGCCGGGCTTCGGCGCCCGGCCGCGGGCGCGGGTCCCCCTCGCCCCGGCGACCTTCCACGCCTTCCTGGACGCCCTGCTGGCCGCCGCGCCCGGCCCCTACGCCCTCGGCGTCGCGGCCGGCCACGCCGCCGGCTACCTGGTCGCGGCGGCGCGGCGCCACCCGCGGGCCTTCGAGCGGCTGGTCCTGGTGGCCCCGACCTGGCGGGGACCGCTGCCCACCGCGATGCCGGGCCGGGCGCACTGGTTCCCGCGCATCCGCCGGGCCGTGGAGGCCCCGGTCCTCGGCGAGGCGCTCTACCGGATCAACATCAGCCCGCCGATCATCGGCCGGATGATGCGCGCCCACGTCTACGCCGACGCGGCCCGGGTCACGCCGGCGGTGATCCGCGACAAGCACGCCATCACCCGTCAGCGCAACGGCCGCTTCGGCACCGCGGCCTTCGTCACCGGGGGCCTCGACCCGGTCGGCAGCCGCGACGCCTTCCTGGCCCTGTTCGGCGACGGCCTGCCGCCGACCCTGGTGCTGCGGCCCGCGGGCGCCCCCCGGCGCTCGGGCGCCGAGATGGACGCCCTCATCGCCGACGGTCGCGTGACCGGCGCCGCGATCCCCGGTGCCCTGAGCCCGCACGAGGAGCACCCGGACGCCGTGGCCGCCGCGATCCGGGCGGCGTGAGCGCGGTGCGCGGCCCGGGGCGGGTGACAGGCGGCCCGGATCGCCGCCGCCTCGCCCTGGACAGGCGTGTGTGCCTGTGCAGGGACTGAAGCGGCCGGCTGAGCCGTTCGTCCGGCAGCGGGCGCGCCCCGCAGATTCCATCCGATAGAGCCCCGGATCCGATGCTGCGCACGCCGTCCCTGCCCCTCCTCGCCCCGGCCGCCCTCGCCCTCCTCCTGGCCGTCGCGGCCCGCGCCGAGGATTCCCCGCGCCCGGCCCCCGCGGCCCCCTCGGCAACACCCGCGGCCCCGTCCCTCGGCGCCGACACGCTGAAGCCCGGCAAGCCGGCCGTGAAGCCCTACCTGGCCGAAGGAGCGGTGCCGGACGCCGTCCAGTTCCTGCCCTCCCCGCCGGCCCACGACGCGCCCCTCGACAAGGCCGACCGGGCGGCCTTCAGCAGCACCCGCGCCCTCAAGGGGACGCCCCGCTGGGAGCTCGCCGCCAACGACGTGTCGGAGGGGGCCGCCGCCGTGCTGGAGAACTTCGCCTGCGTGCTCGGCACCCGGATCGATCAGGCGCGGGTGCCGGCGGTGATCAACCTCCTCGAGCGCGCCCGGCTCGATCTCGCGCGGGCGACGCGGGGGCCCAAGGTCCATTACCGCCGCCTGCGCCCGTTCGTCGGCAACGAGGCGCCGATCTGCGTGCAGCGCAGCCAGGCCCTGGCCGACAGCTTCAGCTACCCCTCGGGCCACGCCACGCAGGGCTGGGCCTACGCGCTGATCCTCGCGTCCCTGGTGCCCGAGAAGGCGACCCCGATCCTGGCCCGCGGCCGGGCCTACGGCGAGAGCCGGATCGTGTGCGGCGTGCACTGGCTCAGCGACGTGGCGGCGGGGCGCCTGACCGGCACCGCGGTCTTCGCCGCCCTGATGGGCGACGCGACCTTCCGGGCCGATCTCGACAGGGCCCGCGCCGAGCTTCGCGCGGCCCTCGCGGGCCCCGGGACGGTTCCCGATCAGGCCGCCTGCACCCGGGAGGCCACCGCCCTGCGGGAGCCGCCGCTCGAGTTCTAGGCTCGAACCGCTCCAGATTTGAACGCTTCTAAGTGTGTGATTTGCAACACGTTTTCGGCTTGATCAAGAGACCGTGAGTAATGGTACCTGAGCTCCAGGCGCCGTCTGTAGGCGTGTTTCTGGGTCTCCGATGTCGCTTCGTTCCGCTCAGTCCGGCCTCCTCCTCGCCACCACCGCTCTGACCACCGTCGCCTTCGTTCGGGCCGCCGCCGCGCAGGACGCCGCCGTCCAGCTCAACGAGATCTCCGTGGAGGCCACCCGGCCGGCCATCGCGGCCCCCGCGGGATCCGGCATCGGCGGCGGCAATGTCAGCGGCGGCGACGGCGGCAGCGCGGCCACCAGCGGCGGCGGCGGCGGACCCTCCGGCGTCACCGGCTACGTGGCGCGCGTGAGCCCCACGGCGACGAAGACCAACACGCCCCTGATCGAGACCCCGCAATCGGTCTCGGTGGTCACCCGCGAGCAGCTCAACGACCGCAACGTGCAGGATCTGGCCCAGGCGATTGCCTACACGCCGGGCGTGTCGAGCAGCGTGTTCGGCTTCGACCCGCGCTACGATGCCTTCTACATCCGCGGCTTCAGCGCGACCTACAACGGCATCTTCCGCGACGGCCTGCGCCTCAACGCCGTCGGCCTGACGATCCCGCGCAGCGAGCCCTACGGGCTGGAGGCGGTCACCATCCTGAGAGGGCCGGCCTCGGGACTCTACGGTCTCGGCTCGCCCGGCGGCATCGTCGACTCGACCTCGAAGCGCCCGGTCTTCGTGCCCTTCGGCGAGGTGCAGTTTCAGGCCGGCAACTACGACCGCTTCCAGGGCAATTTCGACATCGGCGGCCCGGTGGCGGGCACCGACGGGACGTTGGCCTACCGCGTGACCGGGGTGAAGCGCCAGTCCAACACCTACCTGCCCGGCGGAGACGACGACCGCACCTTCATCGCCCCGTCCTTCACGTGGCGACCGGATTCCGACACCAGCTTCACGTTCCTCAGCGAGTATTTCGAGTCGCGCCTGCCGGGAACGTCGTTCTTCTACAACGATCCGGGCTTCCGGGTGACCAATTTCTACTCCGGTGACCCGGCGTTCAATCAGTACAAGCAGCAGCAATATCGCATCGGCTACGCTTTCGAGCACAAATTCTCGCCGGATCTGATCTTCCGTCAGAACTTTCGCTACTATGATGTCCGCGCGGATTACGATTACACGTCGATCACGGGACTCAATCCTGCCCGAACCCTGGGCTCGCGGACGGCCGGCGCCTACCTGGACACGCTGAGCCAGATCTCCCTCGACAACCAACTCGAAGGCCACTTCACCACCGGTCCGATCCAGCACACCCTGATCGGCGGGGTCGATTACGCCCATTACGACTACACGCGCGCCTTCGGCTTCGGTGCCGCGCCGGATCTCAACCTCCTGACCTTGAACTACGGGCAGCAGGTCATCGCCCGGCCGCGTTACACGAACTTCCAGAGCCAGGCGCAGGATCAGATCGGTGCCTACTTGCAGGAACAGGCCAAGCTCGGGCGCTTCGTCCTGACCCTCACCGGCCGGCACGACTGGGTCTTCCAGAACACGAGCGACCAGACGGCCGGCACGGTCGCCAACCAGACCGACCGGGCCTTCTCGGGCCGTATCGGGCTGAATTACCTGCTCACCGATTTCCTGGTGCCCTACGCCAGCTACGCCACGACCTTCACGCCGCAGGTCGGCATCGACGTGAACGGGAACCCGTTCAAGGCCGCGACCGGCGACCAGATCGAGGCCGGCGTGAAGGTGGCCATCCCGAACACCAACATCACGACGTCGTTCTCAGGATTCGACATCGTGCAATCGTCGCTCCTGCGGCAGGATCCCAATAACATCGCCAATCAGGTCGCGACCGGGTCGGTGGAGTCCAAGGGATTCGAGGCCGAACTGACGGCCAATTTCGCGCCGGGAACCAACCTGACGCTGTCCTACACCCATCTCGATCTTCGCTACCTGCGCCAGACCTCCCTGGTCACGGGTCGGCCGATCGACGGCAACGCCCTCTCGGGCATCCCGGGCGACAGCTTCACCGCCTTCGGAACCTATCTGTTCGCGCCCTCCTCGCCGCTGGCCGGCCTGCAACTGGGCGGCGGTATCCGCTACGCCGGGACGAGTTTCGCCGACGACGAGAACACCGTCCGCAACCCGACCGTGACCCTGTTCGACGCGCTGGTCGCCTACGATTTCGCGGCCCTCGACCCGAAATACAGGGGCTTCCGCGCGCAGATCAACGCCACCAACATCTTCGACCGCAGCTACACGACCTGCCAGGCCGGCTTCTGCTATCGCGGCGCGCCCGCGACGGTCATCGGCAGCCTGATCTACCGCTGGTAGTTTGCGGGGGCGGGGGCCGCGGCATGGCAGGTCCCCGTCCGCGGCACTGGAGCCGGGATCGGAAACCGTCCTAAGGCCGGAGCATCGTCCTCCGACCCGGACCCGCCATGCTCTCGACCCTGCTGGTCGTGCTGCCGATCTTCGCGCTGATCTTCGCCGGCTGGCTGACGCGGCGGATCGGAGTGCTCGGAGCCGCCGCCACCACCGAGCTCAACCGGTTCGTGGTCTTCCTGGCCCTGCCGGCGCTCCTGTTCGACGTGACCGCGCACGCCCACTGGAGCGCCATCTGGAAGCCCGGCTTCATCGGCGCCTTCGGGCTCAGCAGCCTCGCGGTCTTCGGTCTCACCGTGATGATCCGGCGCGGGGCGGGGAGGCCGCTGGCCGACGCCGCGGTCGACGGCCTCAACGCCGGCTACGCCAATACCGGCTTCATGGGCTTCCCGCTGGCGCTGGTCGCCTTCGGGCCGGAGGCGCTCGCGCCCACCACGGTGGCGGCGATCCTCACGGTCTGCGGCGTGTTCGCGGTGGCGATCGTGCTGATTGAGACCGGTCTGCGGCGCGAGGCGGCCGCCACGGGCCGCGGCGGCGGGGCCCGCCGGCCGGTCTGGTGGACGGTTATCCGCTCCCTCGTGCGCAACCCGCTGCTGGTGGCGCCGGCGCTGGGCGCCCTGGTGCCGAGCGCCGGGCTGACCGTGCCGGAGGCGGTGGCCACGTTCCTGAAGCTCCTCGGCGGCGCGGCGGCGCCCTGCGCCCTGGTGGCGCTCGGCCTGTTCCTGGCCCAGGCCCGCCACACCGGGGGCGGGCAGGGGCGCACCGCCGCGCTGCTCGTCGGCCTGAAGCTCGCGCTCCACCCGCTCCTGGCCTACGGCCTCGGCCGCTACCTGTTCGACCTGCCCCCGCTCCTGCTCCACACCGCCGTGCTCATGGCCGCCCTCCCCACCGGCACCGGGCCGTTCATGCTGGCCGAGTTCTACCGGCGCGAGGCCGACCTGACCGCCACCGTGGTGCTGGCCTCCACCGTGCTGGCCATCGTCACGGTCTCGGCCTACCTCTCGGCGATCGCCTAGGCGTCGCCACCCCCCGGCGCTCCGGCGCTCCGCGGCCTCACGGTCGGAAACGGGACGATCACGCTCTTGCCGCAGAGGAATCGTAACGTTTGCCCCGTAGCGTCGTGGCGCGGCACGCCGTGTCCGCGCTAGAACGATCCGACAGGCAGGGGCGGAACGACGGCGGATGGTGGGTTCGGGAGTTTCCATCGCGGGGCGTATCGCCCGCCTCGCCTGCGCGACGGGCCTGGCGCTGAGCCTCTCGGCCTGCTTCCGGCCGCTCTACGGGCCGACCGCCTCGGGAGAATCCGTCCAGGCGCTGCTCGCCTCGGTGCAGGTCGACGACGTGGCGATGGCCCAGGGCCAGGAGCGCCTCGGCCACTACCTGCGCAGCGAGCTGGTCTTCGACCTCGACGGGTCCGGCCATCCGGCGACCAAGCGCTACCGGCTCAAGCTCTCGGGCTCCGAGATCGTGCAGACCCCGATCGTCTCGTCCACCACCGGCCGCGCCGAGGCCGGCACCCTGGTGGCCAACATCAAGTACAGCCTGGAGGACATGGCCGGCACCAAGGTCTACACCGAGGGTGTCGCCACCTCGACCGCGACCTACGACCGCTCGGTCCAGCGCTTCGCCAGCCAGCGGGCGGCGCGGGACGCCGAGATCCGGCTGGCGAGCGTGCTGTCCGATCAGATCAAGAGCCGCCTCGCGGCCGTGCTCTCGACAAAGCCGTAACCCGACGTGACGGCAGTCAAGGCCGGCGAGATCGAGGGGCTGATCCGGCGCGGGCCCGATCCGCGCATCCCCGTCATCCTGGTCTTCGGGCCCGATACCGGTCTGGTGACCGAGCGGGCCCGGAAGCTCGCCGAGGATTTCGTCGACGATCCGGCCGATCCCTTCGCGCTGGTGCGGATCGACGGCGACGCCCTGGCCGCCGATCCGGGCCGGCTGTGCGACGAGGCCGGGACGATGGGCCTGTTCGGCGGCCGCCGGTCGATCTGGGTCCGGCCCGGCACGCGCAACTACGCGCCCGCCGTCGAGGCGGTGCTGGGCGCGACCGTCGCCGACGCCCGCATCGTGGTGGAGGCCGGCGACCTCGCCAAGAACAACCCGCTCCGCACCCTCTGCGAGCGCTCGCCGAAGGCGCTCGCGATCCCCTGCTACGCCGACGACGAGCGGACCCTCTCGGACCTGATCGAGCGCACCCTCCAGGAGCGCGGCCTGCGCATCGACCGCGCCGCCCGGGAGGTCCTGGCCCGCAGCCTCGGCGGCGACCGTCGCGCGAGCCTGATGGAGATCGAGAAGCTCGCCCTCTACGCCGCGGGGGAGGGGGACAAGACCGTGACCCTCGAGCACGTCGAGGCCGTCACCAGCGACGTCGCGGCGAGCGTGCTCAACACCCTGATCGACGCCGCCTTCGACGGCCGCCGCGAGGCGGTGGAGCGCGACTACCGCCGCTTCCGGCACGAGGGCCTCGATCCGGGCGTGGTGCTGGGCTCGGCGCTGCGGCACGCCCTGACACTGCTCACCACCCGCCTCGACAATCCCGAGAAGACGCCCGCCATGATGGCCGCGACCTGGCGGGGCCTGCATTTCAAGCGCAAGGCCAGCATCGAGGGCCAGCTCGGCGCGTGGCCGCCCGGCACCCTCCGCCAGGCCGTCGCGGCCCTGCAGGAGGCCGTCCTCGCCTGCCGGCGGGCCGAGCCCGACCTGGCCCACGCGCTGGCCTCGGCGGCCCTCCTGCGGGTCGCGGAGGCGGGGGCACGGCGGCGGCGCTAGCCGGGCTCAGGCGCCGTCCGCGCCCCCGGCACGGCGGCGCGCGAGCCACGCGCCCCAGAACAGGCTGAAGAAGAAGCGGGTCGGCGTCCCGAAGCCGGCGGCATCCAGCAGGTCCGCGACGGCCTCCTCGGAGTGGGGCGGGTCGGCGCCCTGCAGGATCTTCCCGCGCCGGGCCTCGATCTCGTCGGCGCCGGCGCCCTGCTGGCGCCAGCGCTCGCCCCAGGCCGCCAGGAGCAGGGGCTGGCTCGCGTAGGCGTAGTGGTTGCCGGCGAGCACCAGGGGCGCCCCCGGCCTCAGGTGTCCGGCGATGGCGTGCAGGATCGCCCGCTTCTCCGCGTCGCCCGGCAGATGGTGGAGCACGCCGATCAGGGTCGCGGCGTCGTAGGTCGCGTCGCGGGGGAGGGCCTCCACCGGGCCGCGGACGATCTCGGTCCGGTCGGCGAGTCCGTCCCGCTCCAGCCGCGCGACCGTCAGGTCCATCATGGCGCTGGAGGGGTCGACGGCGGTGAAGCGCCAGGCCGGCTCGAGGGCCGCCGCGGTGACGATCTCCGTGCCGCCCCCGCCCGCGCCGACGACCAGCAGCCGCGCGGGCGCGCCGCGACCCAGGGCGGCGGCGAGCATGCAGGCGGCGAGCTCGTGGCAGGCGTCGTAGCCCGCCAGGGCGATCCGGCTCTGCTGCGCGTACGCCCCGGCCCGGTCGGCGTCGAACTTCCGCGCCGCCGCGCCGCCCTGCTCGGCCAAGCTCCGCTCCTCCGCTCTACGGGGCGCCGACGGCGCCGCCTCAGGCGTCCGAGACCTTGAACCGGTTGAGCAGGGCCTGCAGCTCGTCCTGGGTCTCGTAGCGGATGCGGATCTCGCCCGAATCGGCGTCCTTCGGCTTGTAGGAGACCGGGACGCCGAGCGCCCGGTGGATCCGCAGCTCCAGGTCGCGCACCGTCGCGGGGCGCTCGGCCGAGAGGCGCGGGCGCCCCGGGCGCGGCGTCTCGGCCGGGGCAGCCTCCGCGGAGGCGATGGCCTCCACGTCCCGGACCGACAGGCTCTCGGCCACGACGCGGCGCGCCGTCGCCTCGGGATCGCGCACGGCCAGCAGCGCGCGGGCGTGGCCGGCGGTCAGCTCGCCGGCGGTGACCCGCTCCTGCACGGACAGCGGCAGGTTGAGCAGCCGGAGCGTGTTGGCGAGGTGGCTGCGGCTCTTGCCCAGGATCTCGGCCAGCTCCTTCTGGGTGTACGAGAAATCCTTCATCAGGCGCTCGTACCCGGACGCCTCCTCGATCGCGTTGAGGTCCGTGCGCTGGACGTTCTCCAGGATGGCGAATTCCAGCGAGCCGCGGTCGTCGATCTCGACCACCACCACCGGCACCTCGTCGAGGCCGGCGCGCTGGGCGGCCCGCCAGCGCCGCTCGCCGGCCACGATCTCGTAGGTCCCGGGCACGTCGCCGATCGGGCGGACCACGATCGGCTGGATGATGCCCCGCTGACCGATCGAGGCCGCCAGCTCGGACAGCTCCGTCTCGGCGAAGCTCCGGCGCGGGTTGCGCGGGTTGGCGCGCAGGAACTCGATCTGGACCCTGCGCTGCTCCTCGGCCTTGGTCGAGGCGCGGCCGGCCTCGTTGAAGTCACCGATCAGCGCCGCGAGCCCGCGCCCCAGTCGAGGCTTCGCCCCCTCCTCCGCCATGATCGCCACCCGTGTCACGCTCCACACTCGCCCCTCGTACCGGGAGGGGGACTCAAATCCGTCAGGCCGCGGCCGGAACCCGGCCCTCGCGCTGGATCACCTCCGAGGCGAGGCGCAGGTAGGCCTGACTGCCGGCGCATTTCAGGTCGTACAGCAGCGCCGGCTTGCCGTGCGAGGGCGCCTCGGAGATCCGGACATTGCGGGGGATCACGGTCTCGTAGACCTTGTCGCCCATGAACCCGCGCACGTCCGCCACCACCTGGGCGGAGAGGTTGTTGCGCGGGTCGAACATCGTCAGCACGATGCCCTGGATCGTCAGCTTCGGGTTCAGGGCGCCGCGGACCTGCTCGACGGTGCGCAGCAGCTGGCTGAGGCCCTCCAGGGCGAAGAACTCGCACTGCAGCGGCACCAGCACCGCGTCGGCGGCCGCCAGCGCGTTGATGGTCAGCAGGTTGAGCGAGGGCGGGCAGTCGATCAGGACGTAGCTGATCCGGCTCAGGCTCGGCGCCTGGGTCAGGCTCTTCAGGACGCCGCGCAGCCGGTGCGCCCGGTCGGGGAGGGTGGCCAGCTCCAGCTCCAGGCCGAGGAGGTCCATGGTCGAAGGCGCCAGCGACAGCCGCGGCACGGCGGTGGGGACCACGGCCTGCGCCAGGGAGGCCTCGCCGGCCATGACCTCGTAGGTCGAGACCCGGCGCTTGGCGCGGTCGATCCCGAGGCCCGTGGAGGCGTTGCCCTGCGGGTCGAGATCGATCACCAGCACGTCCTCGCCGATCGCCGCCAGGGCGGTGCCGAGGTTGATCGCCGTCGTGGTCTTGCCGACGCCGCCCTTCTGGTTGGCGAGCGCCAGCACGCGCAGAGGGCGTCGCATGGATGAATCCATGGACCGGTCGGCGGGATCGCCGAGGATCGCTTCGCTCATCGGTGGCTCGGGGCGGCGAGGGCAGTGACGCGCACGATCCGGGCTTCGGAATCGGTCCGGCTCGGCACGAGGTCGTTAACGACTCTCCACTGCGCGCCGGCCTGGGTCAATTCGGCTTGTACGTCCCGCCCCTTCGGAAACAGGCCGGTGGTGCCCGTTTTCAACAGAGGCTCGGTCCAGGCGAGGAGCTGCGTCATCGGGGCGAGGGCGCGGGCGCAGACCACGTCGGTCCCGCCGTACTCACCGATCACCGCCTCGATCCGCGCGTTGCGCACCCGGGCCGGGGCCTCGGTCAGCCGGGCGGTCTCGGTGAGGAAGGCGCATTTGCGCGCGTTGCTCTCCACGAGGTCGACCCGGACGCCGCGCTCCCGGCCGGCGATGGCCAGGATCAGGCCCGGGATGCCCGCCCCGGAGCCGAGATCGAGCCACGTGCGGGCCTCCGGCGCGAGGTCGAGCAGTTGCAGCGCGTCGTCGATATGGCGGCTCCAAACCTCCGTCAGGGTCGCGGGGCCGACGAGGTTCTTGATGGGCTGCCAGCGTCGCAGCTGCGCCACGTAGAGGTCGAGCCGCTCCGCTGTTTCACGTGAAACACCGGCAGCCGCCAGGACACGGGCGCGATCCGGATCGCTCATGCCGGGTGCCGGTCCACGGGGGCCGACGGCGCGCGCGCGCCGCGCCTTGCGTGGGCGGCCAGGAGGGTGAGGGCCGCCGGGGTAACGCCCTCGATCCGGGCCGCCTGCCCCAGGGTCCCGGGGCGCACGGTCTCGAGCTTCACCCGCATCTCGTTTGAGAGGCCGCTGATCGCCGCGTAGTCGAGCCCCGGCGGCAGGCGCACCGCCTCGTCCCGGCGGAAGGCCGCGATGTCGGCGTTCTGGCGGTCGAGGTAGACCGCGTAGGTCGCGTCGGTCTTCATCCGGTCGGCGATCCGCGGGGGGACCTCCGCCAGGTCCGGCCACACCGCCGCCAAGTCCGCCCATCCGATCTCCGGGTACGCGAGCAGCTGGAAGCCGGTGCGGCGGATGCCGTCGCGGTTGAGGCTGATCCCGTGGGGCGCGGCCTGGCTGGGCGTCAGGCTCACCGCGTCGAGGCGGGCGCGGGCCGCGCCGAGCGCCGCCTGGCCGGCCGCGAACTGGGTCGCCCGGTGTCCCCCGACGCAGCCGAGCGCGATCCCGCGCGGCGTCAGCCGGGCGTCGGCGTTGTCGACCCGCAGGGACAGCCGGTACTCCGAGCGCGAGGTGAACATCCGGTACGGCTCGCTGACCCCCTGGGTCACGAGGTCGTCGATCATCACGCCGAGATACGACTCGGCCCGGTCGAAGCCCGCGATGCCGAGGCCGCCCGCGTGCCGGGCGGCATTGAGGCCGGCCACCAGGCCCTGGCCGGCGGCCTCCTCGTAGCCCGTGGTCCCGTTGATCTGGCCGGCCAGGAACAGGCCCGGCAGGCGCTTCACCTGGAGGCCGAGATCGAGCTCCCGGGGATCGACGTAGTCGTACTCGATGGCGTAGCCCGGCCGCAGGATCTCGACCCGCTCCAGGCCCGGGATCAGCCGCACGAGGTCGCGTTGCACCGCCTCCGGCAGCGCCGTCGAGATGCCGTTCGGGTAGATGGTGGGATCGTCGAGCCCTTCAGGTTCCAGGAAAATCTGGTGGCCCTCCCGGTCGCCGAAGCGCACCACCTTGTCCTCGATCGACGGGCAGTAGCGCGGGCCCCGGCTGGCGATGCCGCCGGAATACATCGGCGAGCGGTGCAGGTTGGCGCGGATCAGGTCGTGGACGGCCCGGGTGGTCCGGGTGATGCCGCAGCGGATCTGCGGGTTGGTGATCCGCTCGGTCAGCGTCGAGAACGGCACCGGCTCGGCGTCGGCCTCCTGCATCTCCAGGCCGGACCAGTCGATGGTCCGCCCGTCGAGGCGCGGGGGCGTGCCGGTCTTCAGGCGCCCGAGGCGGAGGCCGAGGCGTTCGAGGGTCTGGGCCAGCCCGACCGCCGGCGCCTCGCCGACGCGGCCCGCCGGGATCTGCCGCTCGCCGATATGGATCAGGCCGCGCAGGAAGGTGCCGGTGGTCAGCACCACCGCGCCGCAGGCGAGGGTCCGCCCGTCCGCCAGGACGAGGCCGCAGAGGCGGCCCTCGGCGTCGAAGGCCAGATCCTCGCACGCGCCCGCGACCACGGTGAGGCCGGCGGTCTCGGCCACGGCGGTCTGCATGGCGGCCGCGTAGAGCTTGCGGTCGGCCTGGGTGCGCGGACCGCGCACCGCCGGTCCCTTGCGGCGGTTGAGCAGGCGGAACTGGATGCCGGCCGCGTCGGCGACCCGGCCCATCAGCCCGTCCAGGGCATCGACCTCGCGGACGAGGTGGCCCTTGCCGAGGCCGCCGATCGCCGGGTTGCAGGACATCGCGCCGATCGTCGCGGGATCGTGGGTGACCAGCGCGGTGCGCGCGCCGCAGCGCGCGGCGGCGGCGGCGGCCTCGACGCCGGCATGGCCGCCGCCGACGACCGCGACGTCGAACCGTGCGGAGGAGGTGGTGAGCATCGGGTACCGAGCAGCCTTTCGCAGATATTCCGCCGCGGGTGCGGGCGGCGCGCGCGCCGTGCACGGCCCGCGCGCGCGGGGACCGGCGGATCTGCCGGGAGGTCTAAGCGCGCCCGGGCGCGGCGGTCAACGCGTCCGGATCCCGCGCGCCTGGGACGGCGCCCCGCACGGCAGGACTCATCTGAATGCGGTATTCAACACCCGAGCCGCGGAAAGATCTGTTGTTCCCGCGGGCGTTGCTGGAGAAGGCTCTGCGATGACTTGCCCGCAATCTCTTGCCAGCCGCTCCGGGCCGTGCAAATCTTGCGCCGTGACGCGATCCTGAGCGGACAACGCCGTTCGCCAGGCCCACGAGAGGGACCGGTTTCGCCGCGCCGCGGAGCGACGCGCGAGGAGGAGACTCAAGATGTCGTCGCTGACAATCGGCCTGGGCGCCGCCTGTTGCGCGGCCGGCGCCGCCGCCCATTTCCTCGACCGCACCAAGCGCAAGGAAGGCCTGTTCGGCCTCGCGGGCTTCGCCCTGTTGCTGACCGGGATGTTCCTGAGCCGCTCCTGAGAGGGGGCCGCGCACGGGGCGCTCCGGCGTCCGCGGCCTCGGGAGGCCGCGGCGGCTCAGCCGGTCATGGCCGTCGCGGTGTAGCCGGCCTTGGTCAGGGCTTCGGCGATGGTGAGCGCCTGCGCGTCGGTGCGGATCGCCACGCGCGCGGCGTCCCGGTCGACCCGCACGTCGGCGGCGGGATCGACCCGCTTCACCGTGCGGGTCACCGCAGCGGCGCAGCCGTCGCAGGTCATGCCCTCGACTCGCATCAGCAGGTCGGCGCGCGTCTCGTCCATTCGGGCCTCCATGGCGTGTCCCCGGAATGTCGGGACCCGGCGGGGCCGGCGCAAGCCGGGGCGCGGCTCAGAACAGCGCCGGCATGCGGAAGGCGTAATCGACGCGCAGGCCGAACTGGTACTGGTTGGGGTTGCCGAACGGGCGCCGCACCAGCGGGCTGTCGCCGGAGGCGCCCAGGATCCGGGTGTAGCCGGCATAGGCCGTGTAGGACCAAGTCTCACTCTGGGTGTAGGTCACGCCGCCGAGCACGCCCGCCGAGTAGAAGCTGCGCGGGTCGTAGGGGGTGACGCGCCCGTTCAGCGCCGCCTCGATCGGCGAGACGCCGAAGTATTTCCGGGCGTAGCTGGCGTCGCCGACGTTCAGGCGCGGCCCGACGGAGAACAGGAACTTCTCCGCCGGGATCAGGTAGTCGGCCGCCACCGAGCCGACCGTGCCGTGGTGGCCGTAGAGGCCCTGGCGCACCTCGACGCGGGTCCGGATGAACGAGACCGGGTAGAACTCCGCGAACACGCCCGGCTCCACGGCGAAGCGGGCGTCGCGGAAGCCGTACAGGTGGCGCCTGTCGTCGCCGTAGTAGCGCCCCGGCACGAAGCGCGCGGTCGGGCCGATCCGGAACGACTCGGTGTCGAACAGCGACAGGCTGAACCCGTCATCCGGCGTCGAGAAGCGGCGCGGCTCGCCCACCCGGCGGACATCGATCGAGGGATAGCCGACGGCCGTATAGTCGCTGGCGCCCGGATAGCGCGGCACGGCCTGGATCGAGCCGCTCAGCGTGACGATCCAAGTGTTGGGATCGACCATCGCGAAGGTCGGCGTGGTGCGCGGAAGATCCGCGTTGAGATCGGCGGCCCGCGGCGCCGTCGTGCCGAAGGCCGCGAGGAGCGCGCCGGCGCCGAGAACGGCGCGATATCGGGGAGTACGCGGGGGGACGGGCGTCATGGCCACGCTTTATGATCCTTTTTCATCCCGTCCGCATTCGCAAGCCGCGCAACCCTCCCCGGATCGCCCCGCAATCGGGTCCGCCGTGATGAATCCGCAACGTTCCAGCGGGCGCCGGCGTCACACCGCCCGGAATTAACAGGCGGTGGCGCTCCATCGCGGTCCCTAAGCCTTGCCGGGCAGGGTGCGGGTGGCCAATGATCCTGCGATTCGGTTCGCGCCCGGTGGGGATCGCTCGGGATGTCCCCCGGCGACCGGCGCGCGTTCCTGGCAGGTGTTCAGACGATGGTCCCGGTCCTCGGCCGGTACGCGGGGCTGCTGACGGTCGGCCTTCTCGGGCTCGTCGTGTTCGGGCCGCTCGCGGTGTTCCTGCCGCTCTGGAGTGCCCTGACGCTCGGCGCCGCGGCCGCCGCGGCGGGCGGTCTCGCCCTCACCCGTATCGCCACCCTCAAGGCGCGCTGCGAGAAGCTGTCCGGCGAGGTCGACCTGCTGTCCCGGCGCCTGCTCAAGGTCGAGACGGCGGCCGCGACCGCGGCGGCCCAGCCGCGGCCCGAGGCCGCGGAGGCCGCCCTGCGGGCGCAGATCGAGGAACTGACCGTCGAGTTCGGGCTCCTCAGCGGGATCGTCCGCGACCTCACCACGGTCGTGAGCGCCCAGGATGCCGAGATCGCGGGCCTCAAGGCGCGGCCGGCGATCGGGCCCGGAATCGCGCCCGCCGAGGCGCCCCGGCCGCAGACCGCGGCGGCGCCCGCCGCTGGCCTTCCGGACGCCGCCGCCCCGTCGCTGCCGCAGCCGAGGGGCCCGGCCGCCCCGCTCGAGCGGGTCCCGCCCGGGCCGCAGCCGGCTCCGGCCGACCGGCAGCCCGCCCCGGACCCGACGCCGGCCGTCCCGGCGCGGCCGATCCCGCCGCGGCCGATCCCGCCCCGGCCCGCGGCCGCGCCCGCCGACGAGGGCGCGATCGTCGCGGCCTTCGAGGGCGACGGCCTGGAGATCCACCTGCAGCCGGTCGTCACCCTGCCGCAGCGCAAGGTGGTGGCCTACGAGGCGCTGGCCCGGCTGCGGATCGGCGGCCCCGGCGCGCCGCCGGCCGAGCCCGAGGTGTTCCTGCCGGTGCTGGAGCGCCACGGGCGCACCACCGAACTCGACCGCCGCATGCTCCAACGGGCCACGATCGTGGCGCGCCACCTCGCCCGGCGCGGCAGCGAGACCCTGCTGACCTACGGGCTGTCGCCGCTGTCGCTGTTCGAGCCCGGCCTCCTGCGCGAGCTGGCCCGCACGGCCGCCGACGATCCGGCCCTGGCCGGCCTGACCATCGCGCTGCCGCAGGAGAGCTGGCGCCGTCTCGACGCCGGCCAGCGGGGCCTGCTCGCGCCCCTGCAGGGTCGGATCGGGTTCAGCCTCGACCGTCCGGACGACCTCCGGTTCGACGCGGCCGAGCTGGCGGCGCTCGGCATCGGGCAGGTCAAGGTGCCGGCCGAGATGCTGCTCCGGCCCGGCACGAGTCGCGGCAGCCTGTCGGACATCGCCCTCGAGGACACCGCGCCGGCCCTGGCCCGGGCCGGGATCCGCGTCGTCGCCACGGGCGTCGCCGACGAGGCCGACGTCCCAGACCTGATCGATCTCGACGTGCCGTTCGCGCAGGGGACAGCTTTCGCGGCCCCGCGGCCGGTGCGCGCGGAGGTCCTGGCGGCCCCGCCCGCCGAGGAGCCGACGCCCCCGCCGGAGCCCGAGCGGCGCCCGTTCCGGTCGGTCCTGCGCCGGGCCGTGTGAGGGCTTCGGGCCGCCCGCCGAGCCGCGTCACCAGTAGATCTGCAGGCGCGCGATCACCGTGTCGACCGAGAACGGGCGGGTGCCGAGGGTGTCGGACTGGGCCTCCCCCGGCCGCACGCGCCCGTGGACGACGTTCCCGATCAGCCGCAGGTTGGGCTCGGGATACCAGCTCAGGCCGAGGGTCACGTCCTGCTCCATGCCCCCGCGGAAACCGCGGGCGTCCAGGTCGACGGCGCTGTAGCGCGCCGCCAGCTCGAACACGCCGATCCCGCCCCGGGAGAGCCGCTGCGCCTCCGGAACCGTCACGCCCCGGAAGGTCGCGTAGGTCGTGCCGCTCTGCGGCGTCAGCGCGTAGGCGCGGCCCTCGCCGTTGAGCACCAGGGCCGCCTCGACATAGCCGCCCTGGAAATCGAGCGCGGCGCCGGGCTGGCCGGGACCGGGGAACGGCTGCAGCTCGGCCCGGATGTACTCGGCCTGCACCAGGAGCGGGCCGCGGCGATAGGCCAGCTCGGCGCCGAGGCGCGACACGCTGGCGGCGTCGGGGAGATCGCCGGTATCCACCAGGGGGCGCTCGAACAGGAAGGCGCCGGCGGGGCTGGAGAAGCCGAAGGCGCCGTCCGACCGCGACCGGGTGCGGAAGACCCCGGCGAGCCCGAGATGCAGGGTCTCGTCCCCGGTCATGATCGGCGCGACGGTGGCGCGGGCCGCCACCGCGACGCCGTCCCCGTCGATGCCGCTGCTGGCGGCGTTGCCGAACACGCCGGCCACAGCGGTCCAGTTCTTCCCGTGATGTCCGGCCGCGAAACCGAAGCGGCGCTCCGGCACGAGGGCGTTGGCCACCGAGCGCTCGGCGAACAGCGTGTCGTTGTTGCTCTGCAGCCATTCCAGGCTGAAGGGCTCCTTCATGTTGCCGAGGGTCAGGATCGTGTCCGGCACCCCCTTCCAGGCGACCAGCGCGTCGTTGATCGGCAGCATCGGGTCGGCGAAATCGTACTGGAAGGCGATCACCCAGTCGCGGCCGATGGTCAGCGTCGGCTCGATCCAGGCCCGGCGCACGGCGACGTTGTCGGGGAAGGCCTCGGGCAGGTCCGGCCGGCTGAAGCCCGCCGCGCCGCCGTCGATGTGCAGCCGGCCGCCGATCTGGAGCTTCACGTCGGGTTCGGGAAAGGTGAGGGTCAGCCCCTTCGCGTCGTAGCGCAGGCGCTCGCCGGAGGGGCCGGCCATCCCCTCGAGCGCGTCCTCGCCGGCGCCGGCGGGACCCGCCAGGGCGAGGGACACGGCCAGTACGGCCGGTGCGGTGCGCGTTCCGATCACGGGAGCAGCAGAGAACAGGTCGGCCGGGCGGCGCCAATCACTTGGCGCAGTCAAAGCCGGAAATCCGCGCGTCGTGGCCCGGCGGCCACGACCGCCGGCGGCCGGACCGGCGCCGGCCTAGACGGCGCGATTGTCGATCAGCCGGGTCCGGCCCAGGAAGGCCGCGGCGATCACCCGGGCCGGGCCGTCGACCCGCTCCACCGGGACCAGGGTCCGGGCGTCGCAGACCGCGAGGTACTGGACGCGGAACCCCGCCGCCTCCAGCGCCGCCCGCCCGGCGGCGATCCGGCCGGCCACGGGGGTGCCGCTGCGGGACGCGGAGGCGATCTCCGACAAGACGGCGTGGAGCTTCGGGGCGACGGCCCGCTCCTCGGCCGAGAGGTAGCGGTTGCGCGACGACAGCGCGAGGCCGTCGGGCTCGCGCACGGTCGGCACGCCGCGGATCTCCACCGGGAGGTCGAGATCCGCCGCCACCTGCTGGAGCACGCGGAGCTGCTGGAAGTCCTTCTCGCCGAACAGGGCGACGTCCGGCCGGACCTGGTTGAGGAGCTTGGTCACCACCGTGGCGACGCCGGCGAAGTGGCCGGGCCGGAACGGCCCGCACAGGCCGTCGGTCAGGCCGGCGACCTCGATCCGGGTGGCGAAGCCCGGCGGGTACATGGTCTCGACGCTGGGCGTCCAGGCGGCGTCCGCGCCGGCTCGCGCCAGCAGGGCCAGGTCCGCGTCGAGGTCGCGGGGGTAGCGGGCGAAATCCTCGTTCGGGCCGAACTGGGTCGGATTGACGAAGATGCTGGCGACGGTCCGGCGGCCGATCCGCCGCGCCTCGGCCACGAGGGCGAGGTGCCCGTCGTGCAGGGCCCCCATGGTGGGGATCAGGACGACGCGCTCGCCCGCCGCGCGCCACGCCGCGACGCATCCGCGCAGGGCGGCGAGGTCGCGGAAGGACTGGAAGGTCGACTCGGACACGGCACGGGCTCCGGGGGAGGGTGGGGCCGGTCTAGAGCATGATGGGGAGCGGTGGAATCCGGCAGTCCGGTCACGGTCCGCGCGGTCCCGGTCGGCGTCAGGGGCAGTAGGGCAGGAGTGAGCGTCCGAACGGGTCGTCCACGCCGGGCGGCGGCGTGAAGCCGTAGTAGCTCGGATGCCCCAGGCCGTACTCGGAGCCGACATAGCTCGGATCGTCCGGGGCGTTGGTGGGCACGGGCGCCCGCCGGGGCGTGCAGCCCATCGGCGCGGGACGGGACCGGAGGGCGTAGACCGGCCGACGATCGAGGCCGTCGTTGCGCGGGAAGAAGCGGGGGCTGCCACCCGCGCCCGTCTCGACGCCGCCGCGGATGTCGAGGTCGGCCGCGCGGCCCGATCCGGCGAGCAGCAGGACGAATCCGAGCGCCGTCACCGCCCTGCGCGTCGTCGCCCGCATGCCGCCTCCATCCCAGCCGGAAGGCGGCACCGTGCGACGGCAGGGTAAACGGACGCTTACCGCGGGATCACGCGAGCGGCACGACGAGGGCGTTCAGGACGCCGACGAGGTCGCCCTCGGTCAGCCGGATCTGCAAGCCCCGGCCGCCGCCGTTGACGTGGATCTCGGCCGCCGGGTCGGTCAGGGATCCGGCGTCGATCGCCGTCGGGAAGGGGCGCTTCTGACCCAGGGGGCTGATCCCGCCGACATGGTAGCCGGTCAGCCGCTCGGCGTCGGCCGGCTTGAGCATGGACGCGGCCTTGCCCGAGAAGGCGGCGGCGACCCGCTTCATCGACACCTCCTTGTCGGAGGCCACGAGCAGGCAGACCGTCCGTCCGTCCACCGACGCCATCAGGGTCTTCAGCACGCGTCCCGGGTCCACACCGAGCGCCTCCGCGGCCTGCAGGCCGATGCGCGGGGCGTCCGGATCGTACGCGTAGACGTGGAGGCCGTGGCGGATGCCGGCCTTGTCGAGGGCGAGCGTGGCGCGGGTCGTCTTGGCAGATGTCTTGGCGGGCGTCTTCATGGCTCGTTCGGTCAGGTGGACTGGGCGCGCGCGGCGATGAGGCGGGCGATCTCCGCGTAGGCCGCCGCGCAGGTGTCGGGGGAGGCCGTCGATCCCGTGACGTAGACCGCCACGAGGATCGGCGCACGCCCCGGCGGCCGCAGGATCGCCACGTCGTTGACGGTGCCGTTGTCGCCGCTCCCGGTCTTGTCGCCCGCGCTCCAATCCGGCGGCAGGCCGGCCCGCAGGCGTTTCCGGCCGGTCTCGCAGGCGACCATCCAGGCCTCCAGCCGGTCGCGCGAGGCCGGCGACAGGGTCGTCCCGAGGAGGATCCGACCCAGGGTCGCCCGCATGGCGTCCGGCGTGGTCGTGTCGCGCGGGTCGCCGGGCAGGGCGGTGTTGAGGGTCGGCTCGGTCCGGTCGAGGCGGGTGACGGGATCGCCGGTCGTCCGCAGCCACGCGGTCAGCGCTGCGGGGCCGCCGAGATCCGCCAGGAGCAGGTTGGCGGCCGCGTTGTCGCTCCAGACCAGCGTCGCCGCGCACAGGTCGGCGACGCTCATCCGCCCGGTCCCGCCGCCGGCCTCCAGCGCCTTCCGGGTGACCGGGGCGTAGCTCAGGAGATCGCCGGGACCGTAGGTGACGATCCGGCCGAGGGTCTCGCGGCCGGCATCGACCCGCGCCAGGACCGCCGCCACCGCCAGGACCTTGAAGGTGCTGCACATCGGGAAGCGCGCGTCGGCGCGGTAGGCGGCGAGGACGCGGTCCGCCGAGGCGGCCGCGATCCCGAGGCGGCCACCGAGTCGGCGCTCGATCGCGGTCCAGTCCGGCTCCGCCTCGACGGCGCGCGCGGGGAGGGCGAAGGGCGCGGCGAGCAGGCCGAGGCCGACGGCGCGGCGGGTCCAGACGATCATGGCATCCCCGTTCGAGATCGCGGCCGCGCGCCCGGGCGCGTCACCGCGACGCCGGGATGGTATAGGGCGGCCGCGCGTGTTTCACGTGAAACTCCGCCCCTCCGCGCGGCCCTGTGGGACCATGAACGACACCGACACGCTCTTCGCCCCGGCCAGCGGCTTCGGCCGGGCCGCCGTCGCGGTCATCCGCATCAGCGGCCCGGCCGCGGGCGGCGTGCTCGCCACCCTGGGCGGCCGCCTGCCGACCCCGCGGCGGCTGTCCCTGCGGAGCCTCAGGGATCCGCGGGACGGCACCGAGCTCGACCGGGCGCTGGTGGCGTGGTTTCCCGGGCCGGACACCTACAGCGGCGAGGATATGGCGGAGCTGCACCTCCACGGCGGCGCGGCCGTGCGGATGCGCGTCCTCGCGACCCTCGCTCGCCTTCCCGGATGCCGGGCGGCCGAGCCCGGGGCGTTCACGCGGCGGGCGGTCCTCAACGGCCGGATGGATCTCGCCGAGGCGGAGGCCGTCGCCGACCTGATCGACGCCGAGACCGAGGGCCAGCGCCGGCAGGCCCTGCGCCAGCTCGACGGCGCGCTCAGCCGGCAGGTGGCCGCGTGGCGCGCGGAGGCGATCGACTGCCTCGCCGCCGCGGAGGCCGCGCTCGACTTCGCCGACGAGGGGGACGTGGACGATGCCGGGCTCGACGCCGCGCTGTTCGACCGCGCCGCGCGCCTGCGGGACGCGGTCGCCGCGACGCTGCGCGACGGCCACCGCGGCGAGCGCCTGCGCGAAGGCTTCACGGTGGTGCTGGCGGGGGCGCCCAACAGCGGGAAGTCGACCCTGCTGAACGCCCTGAGCCGGCGGGACGTCGCCATCGTGTCGGACAGCCCGGGGACGACCCGGGACGCCATCGAGGTGCGGCTCGACCTCGGCGGCCTGCCGGTCCTCCTGGTCGACACGGCCGGGCTCCGCGAGACCGCGGAGCCGATCGAGGCGCAGGGCATCGTGCGGACCCGGGCGCGGATCGACACGGCCGATCTGGTGGTCGCCCTCGTGCCCCCCGGCGGTGCTGTCCCGGATCTCGGGCCGGGACGCCGTCCGATCCTGATCGTCCGCACGAAGGCCGATCTTTTTGCCGGCTCACAGACCGCCGGCGACTCGGCCGACGTGACGGTCTCCGCACAGACCGGCGCCGGCATGGGCACCCTGCTCGACGCGATCCAGGCCGCGGCCGAGGACGGTCTCGGCACCGGCGACGCGCTGATCACCCGTGCCCGTCACAGGGCCGCGCTGGAGGCCTGCGTGGCCCATCTCGACCGCGTCTCCGGGAGCGCCGGCGGTCTGCCGGAGCTGGCCGCGGAGGACCTGCGGCTCGCGGTCCGGGCGCTGGGCGAGGTGGCCGGCCATGTCGGCGTCGAGGACGTCCTCGACCGGCTGTTCAGCGGCTTCTGCATCGGGAAGTAGATCTGTAGCTGGCAACCCATCGGGGCGGAAACCGGCCCGGCCGGGCGCCGTCGCCGGCTCCCGCAGCCCTGCGCGGCGGCGCTACCGGGGAATCCGCAGGATCCGCGGCCGCCAGATCCCGAGCGCGACGTTCGCGGTCGCGACCGCCAGCAGGACCCACAGGGTGCCGCGCTCGCCGGTCAGCGAGACGGCCAGCGCCGCCGGATCGCCGAGGCCCGCGAGCGCGCGGGCGCTCCGCTCCGCCTCCTGCTTCATCGGGCCCTGCACGTAGACCAGCCCGCCCTCGAACATCAGGACCCCGGTGGCGAGCTTCAGCCAGGCCCACCCGGCATTGAGGAAGGTGCGGTTCAGCGCCATCGCCAGCAGGCCGGACATCAGCGTCACCGCCAGGGCGGGCAGGAAGATCCAGGTGGCGACGGCGCCCATGGCGCCCCGCGTCGCCGCGTAGCCCGCCAGGGCGGACGGCGCGGGCGACAGGCTCAGCATGACGACCAAGGACGCCATGGCCCCCAGCAGCCCCGCGGACCCCATCGTGTGGAGGAACTTCAGCAGGCGTCGCACGGCGTCTCACCCGGGCCGTTTCGGCGCAGCCTAGCGCGGGGCATCGGGGGGCGATAGCGGCGCGCCGGTCGCAGGGCTTCCGGCCGAATCCCCCGCCGTCCCCGCGAGCGGAGCGACGCCGTCCAGCCGCGCCACGCTGATCGAGGTCGCGCTGCCCTGGGGCGCCTCGCTGCGCTCGCGACGACGGCGTGGCCCCTCAGCTGCGCAGGCCGGGCGCCTCCTGGCCGGTGCGGGCCACGTACTCGGTGTAGCCGCCGCCGTACTGGTGGATGCCCTCCGGGGTCACCTCGAGCACCCGGTTCGAGAGGGCGGCCAGAAAATGCCGGTCGTGGGACACGAACAGCATCGTCCCCTCATAGTTGGCCAGCGCCTCGATCAGCATCTCCTTGGTGCCCATGTCGAGGTGGTTGGTCGGCTCGTCGAGCACCAGGAAGTTCGGCGGGTCGTAGAGCATCAGCGCCATGACCAGCCGGGCCTTCTCGCCGCCCGAGAGCACCCGGCAGCGCTTCTCGACGTCGTCGCCCGAGAAGCCGAAGCAGCCGGCCAGCGCCCGCAGGGACCCCTGGCCGGCCTGCGGGAAGGCATCCTCCAGGGTCTGGAACACGGTGCGGTCGCCGTCGAGCAGGTCCATGGCGTGCTGGGCGAAGTAGCCGAGCTTCACGCTGCCGCCGACCGTGACCGAGCCGTCGTCGGGCGCGGTGGTGCCGGTGACGAGCTTCAGCAGCGTCGACTTGCCGGCGCCGTTGATGCCCATCACGCACCAGCGCTCCTTGCGCCGCACCGAGAAGTCGAGCCCCTCGTAGATCGTGCGGCTGCCGTAGCGCTTGTTCACGCCCTTGAGCATCACGACGTCGTCGCCCGAGCGGGGCGCCGGCTGGAACTCGAACGCCACCGATTGCCGCCGCCGGGGCGGCTCGACCCGCTCGATCTTGTCGAGCTTCTTCACCCGGCTCTGCACCTGGGCGGCGTGGGAGGCCCGGGCCTTGAACCGCTCGATGAAGGCGATCTCCTTCGCCAGCATGGCCTGCTGGCGCTCGTACTGCGCCTGGGCCTGCGCCTCGTTGAGCTTCCGCTGGCCCTCGTAGAAGGCGTAGTCGCCCGAGTAGGTGGTGAGCGCGCCGGCGTCGATCTCGATGATCTTGGTGACGATGCGGTTCATGAACTCGCGGTCGTGCGAGGTCATCAGCAGGGCGCCGTCGTAGCCCTTCAGGAACGATTCGAGCCAGATCAGGCTCTCGATGTCGAGGTGGTTCGACGGCTCGTCGAGGAGCATCACGTCCGGGCGCATCAGCAGGATGCGGGCGAGGGCGACGCGCATCTTCCAGCCGCCCGAGAGGGCGCCGACGTCGCCGTCCATCATCTCCTGGCTGAAGCTCAGCCCGTCGAGCACCTCACGGGCCCGGCCCTCCAGGGCGTAGCCGTCGAGCTCCTCGAACCGGGCCTGGACCTCGCCGTAGCGCTCGACCAGGGCGTCCATCTCGTCGGCGCGGTCCGGGTCGGCGAGCGCCGCGCCGAGCTCGGCGAGCTCGGCCGCCACCGCGCTCACCGGGCCGGCGCCGTCCATCACCTCGGTGACGACGCTGCGCCCCGACATCTCGCCGACATCCTGACTGAAATAGCCGATGGTGATGCCCCGGTCGGCGGCGACCTGCCCCTCGTCGGGCTGCTCCTGGCCGATGATCATCCGGAACAGGGTGGTCTTGCCGGCCCCGTTCGGGCCGACCAGGCCGACCTTCTCGCCCCGCTGCAGGGCGGCCGAGGCCTCGATGAAGACGAGCTGCCGCCCGTTCTGCTTGGTGATCTTGTCCAGGCGTATCATGGGGCGGGCGCTGTCCGGGAGGTCGCTGTCCGGAAGGTGTCCGGGAGTATCCCGGCCGCTTACGGCATCGGCCGACGCGGCGCAAAGGCGGGGTGCCGCAGTGCGGGATAACGCTTGCGTCCGGCGCAGGCCTGGGCGCATCCCGGGACCCAGGATCAGGCTCGGCCGTTGCCCTGGGCAACAAGAGGATCGCGATGCTGTTCGGTTGGTGGATGACGGGCCTGGACATGGCCATGCTGGGGCTGGAGGCGCAGGGCGTCATCGCGCAGCGCATGGCGATGTTCGCCCTCGGCGGCCCGGCGGCCCAGGCCGAGGCGCAGCTCATGGTGACCGAGAAGATGCTGGCCGCCGGCGAGGCGGCGCTCATGCTCGCCGCGGGCGCCTCGAACGGCAAGGTGATCCGCAGCTACCGGCGGAAGGTCCAGGCCAACGCCCGGCGGCTGAGCCGGGGCTGAGGCGCGTGCCCGCCGGGTTTGATCGCGAACGCGGCGCGGCGATCCAGCGGCGCCGCAGCGGACGACGGCGTGCTGCCCCGGGCCGCGTCGCTCCGCTCGCGACGACGGAGCCAGCTCGCGCAGCCGCGAGCCGGCCTCAGTTGTTGGCCGTCCGGAACGTGTCGCAGGACTTGGTCTGGCCGCTCTTGTAGCCGGCCATGAACCAGCGCTGGCGCTGGGCCGAGGAGCCGTGGGTGAAGGAATCCGGCACCACGTAGCCCCGCGAGCGCTGCTGGAGCGCGTCGTCGCCGATCTGCGCGGCGGCGTTCAGCGCCTCGTCGATGTCGCCCTTGTCGAGCTCGGCGTACTTGTCGTTGGAGTTCTTGGCCCAGACGCCGGCGAGGCAGTCGGCCATCAGCTCGATCCGCACCGAGAGGGCGTTCGCCTCGGTCTTGCTGGAGGCCTGCTGCTGGCGGGCCTGGACCTTGCCGAGGATGCCGAGCACGTCCTGGACGTGGTGGCCGACCTCGTGGGCGATCACGTACGCGTAGGCGAAGTCGCCCTTCACGCCGAACTTCGAGGCCATCTCCTTGAAGAAGCCGGTGTCCAGATAGACCTTCTTGTCGAGCGGGCAGTAGAACGGGCCCATGGCGGCCTGGGCCGAGCCGCAGCCGGAGCGGGTGCCGCCGGTGTAGAGCACCAGCGTCGTCGGGGTGTACTGCTTGCCGGTCTGCTGCGGCAGGATCTGGCTCCACACGTCCTCGGTGTTGCCGAGGATCTTCGAGGCGAACCGGCCGCTCTCGTCGGTGGGCGCCTGGCGCCGCTTGGCCTGGGTCTGCGGGTCGACCTGCTCCTGCTGGCTGCGGCCGCCGCCGCCGATCTGCTGGGCCCCGCCGATCAGGATCGCCGGGTTAATGCCCGTGAAGTAGCTGATGATCAGCAGCACCACGATGGTGCCGATGCCGAGCCCGCCGGCGCCGCCGCCGGGAAAGCCCATGCCGCCCCCGCCGCCGCCTTCACCGCGCCGATCCTCGACGTTGTCCGAGCTGCGTAGATCTTCCCAGCGCATGGTTGGGTCCCGCCATCGATGCTGCGCCGGCCGCCCCGGGCAGCCCACGATTTGCTGTGCGTCGTCGTGTCCGGCCGCCGGGGCACCGGCAGCGGGAACGAAGCTCTAATGGCGGGAGGGGAGAGCCGGTTCCGTCACCCCGGTCAAGCTCGCGGTCACGCTTTCCCGTCGAGGAGGGCGCGCAGGGACCGGAAATCCCGCCACGCCAGCCGCTTCTGGACCGGCTGGCGCAGCAGGAAGGCGGGGTGGAGGGTGGCGAGCAGCTTCACCTCGCGGTTCGGCAGCTTGTACGGGAACAGCCGGCCGCGGGTCCGCAGGATGCCGTCCTTGGTGCCGGTCAGCGTCTGGGTCGCGGGCGCGCCGAGGCAGACGATGATGTCCGGGTCGACGAGTTCGATCTGGCGCTCCACGAAGGGCCGGCAGACCGCCACCTCCTGGGGGGTCGGGTTGCGGTTGCCCGGCGGCCGCCAGGGCACGATGTTGCCGATATAGGCGCTCGTCCGGTCGAGCCCGACCGCCTTCATCATCTTGTCGAGGAGCTGGCCCGAGCGGCCCATGAACGGCTTGCCGATCCGGTCCTCGTCGGCGCCGGGCGCCTCGCCGAGAAACATCACCCGCGCCTCGGGATTGCCGTCGGCGAAGACGAGGTTCTTCGCCGTGAAGCGCAGCGGGCAGGCGTCGAAATCCGCGAGAATCCGCTCGAGCTCGTCGAGGGACTTGGCCTGCCGCGCCCGGGCGCGGGCGTCGCTCGCGGCCTCGTCGGGCTGGGCGCTGGCGGCGCGGCCGAAGGTGCGCGGCGCCGCGGCCGGCGGGGCCGGCGGGGCCGAGCCCGGGGGCGGCACGAGCGTGTTGGCGACGGGGCTGACGGGCTGCTCGGCGGCCCGGGGCGCTGCACGGCGCGGCGCGCGCAGGGTAGGCGCGGGCGCGTCGGCCTCGCTGAAGCGGTCGTGCGGGTGCTCGTCGAGCGCCGCGTCGGCACCGGCCTCCACGTGGAAGTCGAGATAGGCGATCAGGTCGGCTTGCGCGTCGGTGGAGCTCGGCATGGGACTCAGCATGTGGGATCGCCGGGGCCTGTGGACAACTCGCCGAATCGCTCCGGGTGGCAAGGACTTGCGTGACCGAACAGCGCGGCGCGGCACAGCGCTGTGACGCCGTTCCCCGCGGCAAAGGGAACTTTGCCTCGAGCTTGAGCGTCGGCAACTTGCCTTTCTAGCTTGGAATCGCTTGAGACGGCATCAGGAAGGCCGGCCCGGCGACGAACCGGGCGCCGGAACAAGAAAAGGAACCTGAGGATGGCGCTGCCCGAACGCGAGAGCATGGATTTCGACGTGGTCGTGGTGGGCGCCGGCCCGGCCGGCCTCGCCACCGCGATCCGCCTGAAGCAGCGCGCCGCCGAGATCGGCGAGGAGATCTCGGTCGTCGTCGTCGAGAAGGGCTCGGAGGTCGGCGCCCACATCCTGTCGGGGGCGGTGATCGACCCGATCGGCCTGGATCGCCTGCTGCCCGAGTGGCGCACCGACCCGGAGCGTCCGCTGAAGACCGAGGTCCAGCGCGACGAGTTCATGATGCTCACCAAGAACAGCGGCATCACCCTGCCGAACGTGTTCTTCCCCAAGCTGATGTCGAACCACGGCAACTTCGTCGGCTCGCTGTCCAACACCTGCAAGTATCTCGGCGTGCAGGCCGAGGCGCTCGGCGTCGAGATCTATCCGGGCTTCCCGGCCTCCGAGGTGCTGTTCGACGAAAACGGCGCCGTGGCGGGCATCGCCACGGGCGATCTCGGCATCGGCAAGTCCGGCGAGCCGCGCGACGACTACACCCGCGGCATGGAGCTGCGCGGCAAGTACACGGTGTTCGGCGAGGGCGCCCGGGGCAACCTGACCAAGGGGCTGATCCGGCGCTTCGAGCTCAACCGGCACAGCGACCACTTCAAGTACGGGCTCGGCGTGAAGGAGCTCTGGCAGCTCGCCCCCGGCAAGTTCGAGCCCGGCCTCGTGCAGCACACGATGGGCTGGCCGCTGCCCAACAGGGCCGGCGGCGGCTCATGGCTCTATCACTTCGACGACCACCTGCTCTCGGTCGGCTTCGTCACGCACCTGAACTACGAGAACCCGACCCTGTCGCCGTTCGAGGAGTTCCAGCGCTTCAAGACCCACCCGATGATCGCCGAGACCTTCGAGGGCGCCAAGCGCATCGGCTACGGCGCGCGGGCCATCATGGAGGGCGGCTGGCAGTCCGTGCCGAAGCTGGTCTTCCCGGGTGGGTGCCTCGTCGGCTGCTCGGCGGGCTTCGTGAACGTGCCGCGGATCAAGGGCTCGCACAACGCGATCCTGTCCGGCATGCAGGCGGCCGACGCCATCGCGGACGCCCTGAAGGCGGGCCGCGCCGGCGACGAGCTCACCGCCTACGAGGCCGGCTGGCGCGACAGCCCGATCGGGCAGGACCTGAAGGCGGTGCGCAACGTCAAGCCGCTCTGGTCCAAGTACGGGACGCTGGTCGGCGTGGGGCTCGGCGGGATCGACATGTGGGCGACCAGCATCCTCGGCGCCTCGCCGTTCGGCACGCTCTCGCACGGCAAGCCGGATCACGCCTGCCTCAAGCCGCTCTCGGAGGTGACGCCGATCGTCTACCCGAAGCCGGACGGCAAGCTGACCTTCGACCGGCTCTCCTCGGTCTACCTGTCGAACACCAACCACGAGGAGGACCAGCCGCCCCACCTGAAGGTCCGCGACCTGGAGCTGCAGAAGCGCTCCGAGCACGACGTCTACGGCGGGCCCTCGGGCCGCTACTGCCCGGCCGGCGTCTACGAGTGGGTGGAGGATGCCTCCGCCAGCGACGGGGTGCGCTACCAGATCAACGCGCAGAACTGCGTCCACTGCAAGACCTGCGACATCAAGGATCCGAACCAGAACATCGACTGGGTGACGCCGGAGGGCCCGGGCGGGCCGAACTACCCGAACATGTGAGGCGGAGCTTCGCCGGAGCTTCGTCGGAGCGCCTCGGGCGCTCGGTCGTCCTCGCGCGCGGAGCGATCCGGCGGCGCCCCGCTTGCCGCGGTCGCGCATCTCTGGGTCGCTTCGCTTCGCCCGCGATGACGGAGGCGTGACCCGGGGCGGGGACGGGTCACCGAGCCCCGGCGCTTCCCGATCGGGAGGCGCGCCATCCTTTCGCCTTGCGGGGCTGGCGGGATGGGTTCAGTGTCCCCAACGTTTTTTCGGGGATGCCCCGCCATTCTCGCGCCCGGCCCTCTCGTGAGCCGGCGCCCAGGAGCCGCGATCGGTTCATGATGATGACACGCGCCCGCCGGAGCGTTTCGGCGCTCGCCCTGCTGCTCGCCGCCGGGCTTCCGCAGACCGTGCTCGCGGCGCAGCCGAAGGAATCGACCCCGGTGCTCGACTACGAGCCCGCGGACTCGCTCGAGGGCAACTTCCTCTCCGCCTACATCGCGGGCGCGTCGCGGGACACGGCGGCGGCGGCGACCTTCTACCGCGAGGCGGTGAAGGCCGACCCGCGCAACGCGGAACTCGTCGAGCGCGCCTTCATCTCGCTGCTGGCCGACGGTGCCCTGCCGGACGCGTTCCGCACCGCCGAGAAGCTGATCGCCCGCGATCCGACCAACGGCCTCGCCAACCTCTCCCTCGGGGTGCGCCAGATCAAGGCCGGCCAGTGGGCCGCCGCCCGCCAGAACTTCTCCCGGAGCGGCCGGGGTGCTGCGACCGACCTGACCGCGACGCTGCTGACCGCGTGGTCCTACGCGGGCGCGGGCGACGGCAAGAAGGCGCTGGAGACGGTCAACAAGCTCCGGGGCGAGCGCTACTACAACACCTTCCGCGACTACCACGCCGGCCTGATCGCCTCGGTGACCGGCGACAACGCCGAGGCCGAGCGCCGGCTCAAGGCCGCCTACGACGCCGACCACAACACCCTGCGCATCGTCGACGCCTACGCCCGGATGGAGGCCAGCCTCGGCCGCACCGACCTGGCGATCCAGGCCTATTCCGACTTCGACCAGCTCTCGCCGCGCCACCCGCTCGTGCGCGACGCCCTCGAGAAGCTGAAGGAGGGCAAGCCGCTCACCCGGCTGATCGGCACCGCCCAGGAGGGCGCCGCCGAGGTGCTGTACGGGCTCGGCTCGGCCGGCTCGACCCAGGGCGACGAGCTGCCCGCGGTGATCTACCTGCGGCTGGCGCTCTACCTCGCCCCCGACCACGCCCTCGCGCGGCTGACGCTCGCCGACACGCTGGACCGGATGAAGCAGCCCGAGCGCGCCAACGAGGCCTACGCGCAGATCCCGGCCAACTCCCCGCTCAAGCTCAACGCCGACATCCAGATCGGCCTGAACCTGGAGCAGATGGGCAAGGGCGACGAGGCGCTCGCCCATCTCGACGCGGCGATGAAAGCCCACCCGGACGACATCGACGTCATCACGGCGCTCGGCAACGTCCAGCGCGCCCGCAAGAAGTACGAGGAGGCGGCGGCCACCTACACCCGCGCCATCGACCTGATCGGCGACCGGCCGCAATCCAACTACTGGACGACCTACTATTTCCGCGGCACCGCCTACGAGCGCGCCAAGCAGTGGCCGAAGGCCGAGGCCGACCTGAAGAAGGCCCTGTCGCTGGTGCCCGCCAACCAGCCCGCCGCCAAGGCGCAGGTGATGAACTACCTCGGCTATTCCTGGGTCGACCAGAACATCAACATCGACGAGGCGTTCAAGCTGCTGCAGCAGGCCGCCGACGCGAGCCCCCGGGACGGCATGATCGTCGACAGCCTCGGCTGGGCCTATTACCGCCTCGGCCGCTGGGACGACGCGGTGCGCGAGCTGGAGAAGGCGGTCGAGCTGAAGCCCGGCGATCCGACCATCAACGACCACCTCGGCGACGCCTACTGGCGCTCGGGCCGGCGCCTCGAGGGCAAGTTCCAGTGGCAGCACGCCAAGGACCTGAACCCCGAGCCGGACGACCTCGCGCAGATCAACGCGAAGCTGAAGGACGGGCTGCCCGACATCGAGAAGCCGACCGCCACCGCCGAGACGGTGCCGGCCCCGGTCGCCGCCCCGCACAACGCCGAGAACCCGGAGCTGCCGAAGGGCGCGCCCCAGCCGCACGAGGCGCCGGGCTCGGCCGACAAGGCCAAGAAGTCGGGGGGCTAGGGCTCCCGCCCGATCCCGCCTCGGGGCGGTGCGGCTGCCGCGCCGTCCCGACGATCGTCCGCCGGCCCGTCGCGGCTTCGGGCGCCCGGGGCCGTAGGTCGTGAGACCTAATTGCCTCCCGATTGGCCCCCGCTATCGTCGCGCCTCCGCAACGTGCCGGAGTGCGACGTGAGAGCGCTGAAGCCTGTCCGGATCCTGCTGACCCTCGCCTGCGCGGCGTCCGGGATCGGGGCCGCACCCGCGCGCGCGCAGGACGCGCCGGCGGCCTTCGCGATCGATGCGGTGCCCGTCTCGGACGCGCCGCTCGGCCGCTTCCCCTACTTCGCGCTGCCCGACGGCTACCAGCCGCTGAACCCGCCCGAGACGCGCGCGTTCGGGCATTTCCCGTTCTGGACCGGGACGGCGCTGCACGACGTCGAGGGCCGGGTCTTCCTGTCCCTGATCGGCCCCAGGGAGGGCAAGACCTACGCCTCCTACGAGCTGAGGAAGAACATCGAGGCCGTGCTGACCCAGGCCGGCGGCCGGAAGATCGCCGACGGCCGGATCCCCGGCTCCGTGACCGAGACGCTGCCGGAGGACATCCGGGTCGGGATGTACGAGGGCCTGGGCAACGTCTACGGCGCGCCGGTGCAGACCTGGGTGATCCGCCGCCCGGACCGGCAGATCTGGGTGCATTTCGTGCCCGACAGCAACGGCGCGGCCTGGACGATCCTCGAGACGAAGCCGTTCGTCCAGACCGCCGCCCTCCTGCCCGCCGAGCGGCTGAAGCAGGATCTCGACAAGACCGGGAAGGCGGTGATCCAGGTCAACTTCGCCACCGACAGGACCGAGATCCTGCCGGCCTCCGCCCCGCAGATCGACGCGGTGGCGGCCCTGCTGCGGACGGATCCCGGCCTGCGGCTCGCCATCAACGGCTACACGGACGGGGCCGGGGCCGCCGCGCACAACCAAGCCCTGTCCGACGGCCGCGCCAAGGCGGTCGTGGCGAGGCTCGTCGGCGCCGGCATCGCGAAGGACCGGCTGAGGGCCGAGGGCTTCGGGGCCGCCAGCCCGGTCGCCTCCAACGACAGCGCGGCGGGGCGGGCGCAGAACCGGCGCGTCGAGCTGGTCAAGTTCTGACGGGCGCGGATGGCGGGCGCCGCTCGACGCCGGTCTCGGACGGCCGATCCGGGCCCGCTCCGGCGCCTGAGCAGGGGACAGCGCGATCGACAAGAGTATTTTGTCCGCCAGCTCATAAAAATCGACGCGCATTTTCGCGGGCTTTGACGCACAGTGCGTGGCCGTTCGCGGGCGGCCATGCCGCAGCCCGCACGGCAGGAGATTCGCACGGCAAGAGCCGGCGGGCGGGCAGCGTGCCCGCGACCCAGGGAGGAAGGCCCATGCCGTCAGACATCGAGATTGCCCGCGCCGCGACCCTGAAGCCGATCGCGCAGGTCGCCGAGAAGCTCGGCATCCCGGATGACGCGCTCCACAATTACGGCAAGCACATCGCCAAGATCGACCACGGCTACATCGCCGGGCTGGAGAGCCGGAAGCCCGGCAAGCTCGTGCTGGTGACGGCGATCTCCCCGACCCCGGCCGGCGAGGGCAAGACCACCACCACGGTGGGCCTCGGCGACGCGCTGAACCGCATCGGCGAGAAGACCATGATCTGCCTGCGCGAGCCCTCGCTCGGGCCGTGCTTCGGCATGAAAGGGGGCGCTGCCGGCGGCGGCAAGGCGCAGGTCGTGCCGATGGAGCAGATCAACCTGCACTTCACCGGCGACTTCCACGCCATCACGTCGGCCCACAGCCTCGCGGCCGCGCTGATCGACAACCACGTCTACTGGGCGAACGAGCTCAACATCGACGTCCGCCGCATCCACTGGCGCCGGGTCGTCGACATGAACGACCGCGCGCTGCGCGCGATCACCCAGTCGCTGGGCGGCGTCGCCAACGGCTTCCCCCGCGAGGACGGGTTCGACATCACGGTGGCCTCCGAGGTGATGGCGGTGTTCTGCCTCGCCAAGGACCTCGCCGACCTGGAGGAGCGCCTCGGCCGGATCGTCATCGCCGAGACCCGCGACCGCAAGCTCGTCACCCTCAAGGACGTGAAGGCGACCGGCGCCATGACGGTGCTGCTCAAGGACGCCCTGCAGCCGAACCTCGTGCAGACGCTCGAGGGCAACCCGGCGCTGATCCACGGCGGCCCCTTCGCCAACATCGCCCACGGATGCAACTCGGTGATCGCCACGCGGGCCGGCCTGCGGCTCGCCGACTACACCGTGACGGAGGCCGGCTTCGGCGCCGATCTCGGCGCCGAGAAGTTCCTGGACATCAAGTGCCGGCAGGCGGGGCTGACCCCGTCGGCCGTGGTGGTGGTGGCGACGATCCGCGCCCTCAAGATGCACGGCGGCGTCGACAAGAAGAACCTCGGGGCCGAGAACATCGACGCCCTGGAGAAGGGCTTCGCCAACCTCGCCCGGCACGTCACCAACCTGCGCGGCTTCGGCCTGCCGGTGGTGGTCGGCGTCAACCACTTCCACGCCGACACCGAGGCCGAGCACGCCAAGCTCAAGGAACTGTGCCGCGAGCGGCTCGACGTCGAGGCGATCACCTGCCGCCACTGGGCCGAGGGCGGCGCCGGGGCCGAGGAGCTCGCCCGCGCGGTGGTGAAGCTCAGCCAGGCCGAGCCGGCGCCGATCCGCCACGCCTACGAGACCGAGAGCCGCCTCACCGACAAGATCCGGGCGATCGCCACCAAGCTGTACGGCGCCGCCGACATCCAGATCGAGACGAAGGCCGCCGGCAAGCTCGCCACCTTCGAGAAGGACGGCTACGGCCACCTGCCGATCTGCATGGCCAAGACCCAGTACTCGTTCTCCACCGACCCGACCCTGATGGGCGCCCCCGAGGGCCACATCGTCGGCGTGCGCGACGTCCGCCTCTCGGCCGGCGCCGGCTTCGTGGTGGCGATCTGCGGGGAGATCATGACCATGCCGGGCCTGCCCCGGGTGCCGGCCGCCGACACGATCCGGCTGGACGCCAACGGCCAGATCGACGGGCTGTTCTGAGGATCGCGCGCGGGGCCCGCCCACGGGCGGGCCCCGCCGTTCGTCTTCGCGAGCGGAGCGGGCCGGATCGGGGGCCGCGCGCTACGCGGTCCCGAACAGCTCCACCGCCAGCCGGGAATGGGCCTCGCGGAGCGCGCCGAGATCGACCCCGAGCGGCTGCCCGTCGATCACCCGCCACTGACCCGCAACCATCACCCGGTCGGCCCGGGTGGCGCCGCACAGGACCAGGGCCGCCAGCGGGTCGTGGGCGCCGGAGAAGCGCAGCTCGTCCAGGGTGAACAGCGCGAGGTCGGCCTCGCGACCCGGCGCGATCCGGCCGATGTCGGAGCGGCCGAGGCAGGCGGCCGAGCCCTCGGTCGCCCAGCGCAGGGCGTCCAGGTGCGTCACGGCCTCCGCCCCGTAGCTGAGCCGGTTGATCAGCAGGGCGTGGCGCACGCCCTCCATCAGGTTCGAGCTGTCGTTCGAGGCCGAGCCGTCGACGCCGAGGCCCACGGGCGCGCCCGCCGCCTCCAGCTCGCAGGTGCGGCATCTGCCCGAGGCCAGGGTCATGTTCGAGGTCGGGCAGTGGCAGACGCCCACGCCGGCCCTGCCGAGCCGCGCGACCTCGGCATCGTCGAAGTGGATGCCGTGGGCGAGCCAGACCCGGTCGCTCAGCCAGCCGACCTCTTCGAGGTACTCCACCGGGCGGCAGCCGAACATCTGCTGGCAGTAGGCGTCCTCGTCCCGCGTCTCGCCGAGATGGGTGTGCAGCCGGCACCCGTGCCGGGCCGCGAGCGCCGCGCTCTCGCGCATCAGGCGCCCGGTCACCGCGAAGGGCGAGCAGGGGGCGAGCGCGACCTGCACCATCGCGCCGGGGCCGGGGTCGTGGAACAGGTTCAGCACCCGCTCGCAATCGGCGAGGATCGCGTCGTCGTCCTGGGTCAGGCTCTCGGGCGGCAGACCGCCCTCGCGGTCGGACAGGCTCATGGAGCCGCGGGTGATCGCGGCCCGGACCCCGAGGCTCCGCGCCTCCGCGACCTGGATGTCCATCGACGCTTCCAGGCCCTTCGGGAACAGGTAGTGGTGGTCGCCCGCCGTGGTGCAACCCGAGAGCAGCAGTTCGGTGAAGGCGACCCGGGTGGCGAGCCGGAACGCCTCGGGGGTGATCCGCCCCCAGACGGTGTAGAGCGCCTTCAGCCAGGGGAAGAGCGGCTTGTTGATCGCCAGCGGATGGGCGCGGGTCAGCGTCTGGAAGGCGTGGTGGTGGGTGTTGATGAGCCCCGGGATGACCACGTGGCGCGACGCGTCGAAGACCGCGTCGACGGGCGCGGCGGGCCGCGCGCCCGCCGGCACGCACTCGACGATCCGGGTGCCCGCCACGACGATCCCGCCGCCGGCGCCCTCGGCCAGGACGGCGCGCGGATCGCGGATCCAGAGGCGGTCCGGTCCCGGTTCAGCTGCCTCGGCCATGCGCGTCCGCTCCCGTCGCCCGAGGGGCCTGCGTAGCGGAGGTGCCGGACCGGCGGCAATCCCGCGGGATCGCGCTTGGGGATCCGCGTCGGTCGGCGCCCCGGCCGCCCCGGCCAGGGTTGACGGGCCCGGGCCGCCTTGAGAAACGTCATGGGGACTGACCTATCACCCGTTGGGAGCGGCCGCGCCGTGACACGGACAGCCCCGCGCGAGGAGATGTTCGCGCCGAAACCCGTCCCGGGCGCCGCCCTCGGCAGCGACGACCTGATCGAGCTCCTGTTCTTCGCCTACCGGGACTTCGTCGGCGATCCGGACCGGATCCTGGCCGCCTACGGCTTCGGCCGCGCCCACCACCGGGTGCTGCACTTCGTCGACCGCTACCCGGGCCTCACGATCGCCGAGCTCCTCGACATCCTGCGCATCACCAAGCAGAGCCTGAACCGGGTGCTCAAGGACCTGATCGGGCAGGGCTACGTCGCGCAGAAGCCCGGTTCCAGCGACCGCCGCCAGCGCCTCCTCTACTGCACCGAGGCCGGGGCCGGGCTCGCGGCCGACCTCACCCGGGTCCAGGCCCGCCGCCTCGCCCGGGCGCTCGCGGCGCCGGATGCCCGGGGCTCCCCGGAGGACTTCCTGATGGCGATGATCGAGCCGGAGGACCGGCCGGCGGTCCAGCGCCTGATGGCGCGGCGCGGGGGCGGGGCCGAGGGGCGCCTCGGCGCGGAGGAGCCCGCGTGAGCCACGCTGCCCGGTCCGACCTGCCCGACGAGGCACCCCACGTCCTCGTGGTCGACGACGACCGCCGCCTGCGCGAGCTGCTCGCCCGCTACCTCACCGACCAGGGCTTCCGGGTCACCGCGGCGGCGAGCGCCGCGGAGGCGCGGGCCCGGGCCCAGAGCGTCGTGTTCGACGCCATGGTGCTCGACGTGATGATGCCCGGCGAGAACGGCTTCGACTACGCGCGCAGCGTGCGCGAGACCTCCCGGGTGCCGATCCTGATGCTCACGGCGCGCTCCAACCCGAACGACCGGGTGATGGGGCTGGAGATCGGCGCGGACGATTACCTGCCGAAGCCGTTCGAGCCGCGGGAGCTGACGCTGCGGCTCAACAACATCATCAAGCGCAGCGCGCGGCCCCGCCCGGCCTCCGCCGAGGCGGTCACCTTCGGGCCGTTCGCGTTCCGGATCGACCGGGGCGAGCTGCGCCGGGACGACGAGCTGATCCGCATCACCGAGCGCGAGCGCGAGATCCTGACGATCCTGGCGGCGGCGGGCGGCGCCAATGTCGAGCGCGAGCAGCTCGCCGGGCCAGGGGGCGCCGCGGCGGAGCGGACCGTCGACGTGCAGATCAACCGCCTGCGCCGCAAGACCGAGGTCGACCCCGCCAACCCGGTCTTCCTGCAGACCGTGCGGGGCGTCGGCTACCGGCTCGCGGTCGACTGAGCCGCGCGCGGGCCGGCGCCGGGCGGCTCAGACCACCCGCGGCGCGTCGGGCTTCAGCTTGAGGGCCTTGGCGATCCGGGTGGACAGGCTGCCTACGATGGCGAGGCTGGCCGACGGGGCGGCGAGGGCGCGGACGGCCTCCAGCGCCTCCTCGGCGCTGGGCTTCATCACCGCGTAGACCGTGGCGCCGGGCGCCGCGCCCTCCGCGGTGACGGAGACGAGGAAGGTCGTGTGGCGTCGCCGCAGGCGTCCAGGCATGGTCCAGCATTTGGCATGTCGGCTAACCATCACCAATGCCCGAGTCCCGGAGCCGGCCGGGAAACTGCACGAACCCGGCACGATAACGCGTGCCGGGCCTTTCAGCTCAGGGCAAGGTCGATGCCGGGAAGCGGCAGCCCGTCGAGCCGCGCGCGCCAGCGCTGACCGGCGGCGACCGGAAGCGCGTCCGTCAGCGTGCCCGTCGTGACGACGGTCCCGGCCGCGAGCGGCGCGGCCGCCGGATCGTTAGCCAGCGCATCGACGAGGTGGGCCAGGGCGGCGAGCGGCCCCGTCCCGAGCACGCAGCGGCCGCCGCCCCGGTCCGCGACGGCCTCGTCCCGGAGCAGGTCGACGGTGAAGCCCGCGAGGTCGCCGATCCAGGCCGATCGCGCGTCCGGGGAGATCCGCACCCGCTCGCCCACCACCAGCAGCCCGTGCAGGCCGAAGGCCGCGACCGTGTCGGGCGCCGCGAAGCGCCAGCCGGGGTAGAGCGACTGCACGATCTCGAAGCCGCTCGCCGCCCAGTCGAGGCAGGCGATCAGCGCCTCGGCATCCATGCCGGGCTCGGGCGCGCGCGCCAGCCCGAACACGATCTCAGGCTCGATCCGCGGCTCGACGAAGGCGGCGAGCGGGACCGGCCCAGTCAGCGCGGCCCGGTCGCGCAGGGTCGTGTCGTAGACGTGCCCCCAGATCGGCGCCCGGACGCCGTAGCGCTCCCACAGGGTCGTGTTGGTGAAGCCGATCTTGTAGCCGACGGGCCGCTCGCCGCGCTCCCCGCGCAGGACCCGGACCGCCTCGGCGACCCGGTAGGCCGCCGGCAGGTCGAGGGTCGGATCCCAGTCGGTCAGCGGCGCGATCGGGCGGCGATGCTCGTGCGCGGCCAGGATCGTGCGGGCATGGGCCGCGGCGGAGATCGGCTCGGTCATCGGCGAACGGCGTGAGGGCCGACGGGGTGACATCCGCGTCGGGCCGCCTTGATCGCGGCGCCGCCGATCTTACGCAGGGCCGTCACCGCCGTGAACGCGCGATTTGTCCCCGCCTCGCCGGCCGCCGGTGCCCTCAAACCTGCGGCGGCCGCGGCGTGCCGGAGGACCGGGTCGCGGTCGGCCGATGCCCGGAATGCCGGCCCGGCCGCATATTCTCATTAGATAAATACCAAACTACGTTTCTGGAATATGTGTCTTCGGGGGCACATTCCGCTCACGGATCCGTGATAGCTGGGACTCGGCGCCTATTCGCCCAGTATTTGTAGTTTAGAGTCGGTGTAATGTCGAGATCTGTTGGCGGGCTGACCGCGTCGCGCGCGTACGATCATGCGGAGAGGCTGCTCCGGATCGGGTTTGTATCGTCGACATCTCTGCTCGCCCTCGGAACGGCCGCGATCGCCCAGCCCGCGCCCGTCCCGCCCCCGCCCGCCACGGACATCGAACTGTCCGAACTGAGCGTGATGGGCGAGGCGCGCGGGCGCAGCCTGAACAGCGATCTGTACGGGCGCGGCGGGGCGACCGGGCCGGTGCCCGGCTACGTCGCCAGCCGCAGCACGGTCGGCACGAAGACCGACACGCCGATCCTGGAGACGGCGCAGTCGGTGTCGGTCATCGGGCGCCAGCAGATCGAGGACCAGAACGCCCTGACCATCAACCAGGCGCTGCGCTTCACGCCGAGCGTCACCACCGAGCAGCGGGGCGGCGCCGGCTCGACGCGCCTGGAGCAGTTCTACATCCGCGGCTTCACCGCGCCGATCTTCCTCGACAACATGGCGCTGCCCACGAACCGCGACGCCTTCCCCAGCGTCGATCCCTACCGCCTGGAGCGGGTCGACATCATCAAGGGGCCGGCCTCGGTCCTCTACGGGCAGTCCGGTCCGGGCGGCCTCGTCAACCTCGTCTCGAAGGTCCCGCAATTCGTCCGCCACGGCGAGATCTTCGTCCAGGGCGGCGGCTTCAGCGAGGTCCGCGGCGGCTTCGACGTCGGCGGGCCGATCCAATCCGACATCCCCGGCCTCGCCGACCAGTTCGCCTACCGGGTCATCGGCCTCGGCTGGAACGGCGACGGGCCGGCCGTGACCACCAAGGTCGAGCGCGCCTTCATCAATCCGAGCCTCACGTGGCGGCCCTCCGCCGACACCTCGCTCACCATCATCGCCAACTACCAGCGCGACCCGTTCTCGGGCTTCTACGGCGGCTTCCCGGCCGTCGGCACGGTGTTCCCGCGCAACTTCGGCAACGGCGTCTTCGGCCGGCTGCCGGTGAACTTCTACGACGGCGACCGCAACATCGAGCGCTCCGACCGCACCCAGGCCTCCATCGAGTACCTGTTCGACCACCGGATCACCGAGAACCTGCGCTTCCACTCGGCCGGCCGCTACCTGCGCTCGAACGGCGACTACCGGAGCGTGTTCACGACCTTCGGCGACGTCAACGGCCCGTACACGAGCGGCCCGACCATCGGCCGCTCGGTCGGCGGCACCCAGGTCGACATCGAAGCCTACACGATGGACAACAACTTCATCGCCGATTTCGACACCGGCCCGATCGCCCACACGGCGCTGCTCGGCGTCGACCACCGGACCTTCAGCACGCGGTCGGTCACCGGCCCGTTCCCGGCGACGACGGGCCTGAACGCCCTCGCCCCCGACCACGACCTGCCGATCCGGTTCCCCGCCTTCACGTCGACCTCGCGGATCGACGCGCAGCAGACCGGCGTGTACTTCCAGGATCAGGCGAAGTTCGACCGCTTCATCCTGACGCTCGGCGGCCGCTACGACACCGCCCGGCAGACCGGCCCGACCCGCACCTTCGCGCCGAACGGGCTGACCATCCAGGACGTGCCGGCCGAGGCTTTCACCGGCCGCGCCAGCCTGCTCTACCTGTTCGACAGCGGCGTCGCCCCGTACGTCTCCTACAGCGAGGCGTTCGAGCCGATCGTCAACGGGCGGATCTTCGACACGGCGTTCGGCTCGGCCGGGCGCATCCCCGTCCCGATCGCCAGCGACCAGTACGAGGCCGGCATCAAGTACCAGCCCCCCGGCACCGACATCCTGCTGACCACCGCGTTCTTCGACATCCGCCGCTCGAACGCCACCACCACCGACCCGGTCAATCCCGGCTTCGTCGTGCAGACCGGCGAGGTCGGCGTGCAGGGCGTCGAGTTCGAGGCGCGGGCCACCCTCGCCGAGGGCCTCAGCCTGATCGGCGGCTTCTCGCTCCTCGACATCCGCAACGTCCGCGACACCGGCTTCACCACGAACGACCTGACCCGCCGGCAGGTGCCGCTCCAGGGCCTGCGGCCGGTGCAGGTGCCGGACACGACGGCCTCGCTGTTCGTCGACTACCGCTTCACCAGCGGCCCGCTCATCGGCCTCGGCCTCGGCGGCGGCGTGCGCTACCTCGGCCCGTCCTGGGGCGATCCGGCCAACACCTTCCAGGTGCCCGAGAGCGTGCTGGTCGACGCCGTCGCCTCCTACGACATGAAGCACCTCGACCCGCGGCTGACGGGGCTCACGGCGCAGATCAACGTGCAGAACCTGCTCGACGAGCGCTACGTGACCGGCTGCTTCACCTACTCGGGCTGCTATTACGGCCTGCCGCGCACGGTCTACGCGACCCTGCGCTACCGCTGGTGAGGCGGTCGCCGTGCGCAAGACCTTCCGGCAGTCGATGGCGTGGCTCCACGCCTGGTCGGGCCTCGTCGTCGGCTGGGTGCTGTTCGCCGTCTTCGTGACGGGCACGGCGAGCTACTACCGGCCGGAGATCTCGCAGTGGATGCGGCCCGAGCTCCGCACCGACCGGACCTTCGGGGCGGCGGAGCTCGCGGCGGCGGCCGAGCGCGGCGTCGCCCACCTGCAGGCCCACGCGGGCGGCGCGCGGACGTGGTTCCTCGCGCTGCCGCGGCCGGACCGGCCGGTGCTGGAGCTGTTCTGGCGGACCGGCCCGGGCCGGCCGCCCGGCCACGTCCTCCTAGATCCCGACAGCGGCGCGCCGGCGGCGGTGCGGGCGACGCGCGGCGGCGACTTCCTCTACCGCTTCCACTTCGAGCTGAACCTGCCGCCGCTCTGGGGCCGCTGGATCGTCGGCGCCTGCGCGATGATCATGCTGGTGGCGCTGATCTCGGGCCTCGTCACGCACCGGCGCATCTTCGCCGACTTCTTCACCTTCCGCCGGGACAAGTCCGCCCAGCGGGGCTGGCTCGACGCGCACAACGTCACGGGCGTCCTCGCCCTGCCGTTCCACCTGATGATCACCTATACCGGGCTCGCCACCCTCATGCTGATGTACGTGCCCTGGGGCCTGAACACGGCCTATCGCGGCGGCAGCCAGCGCTACTTCGCCGAATCCGGCCAGATCACCGCGCCGCGCCCGCCCGCCGGTCAGCCCGGCACGCTGGCGCCGGTCGGGCCGCTGGTGGTCCGCGCGCTGGCGATGCGGCCGGAGCCCCTGGAGCGGATCACCATCGTCAACCCGAAGGACGCCAACGCCACGGTGGTGGCGGTGTTCGAGGAGCCGCACGGCCTCTCCCACGAGCATCCGCAGATCGCCTTCGACGGCGTGACGGGCGCGGTCCTGGAGGTGCGCGCGGGCGGCCTGCGGCCGGCGACCAAGACGTTCACCGCGATGGTCGGCCTGCACGAGGCGCACTTCGCCGGCCCGGCCCTGCGGGTGCTGTTCTTCCTGTGCGGCGTGGCCGGCAGCGCCATGGTGGCGACCGGGCTGCTGCTCTGGGCCGTGGCGCGCCTGCCCAAGGGGGACGCGCCCGGGGGCTTCGGCCTGCGGCTCGTCCAGGGCCTGAACGTCGCCACGATCGCCGGCCTGCCCGCGGCCGTCGCCGCCTATTTCCTGGCCAACCGGCTCCTGCCGGCCGCGCTGCCCGCGCGGGCGGAGTGGGAGGTCGGGGCCTTCTTCGCCGTCTGGCTGCTCGTCGCCGCGGCGGCGCTCCTGCGCCCGGCCGGGCGGGTCTGGCCGGAGACGCTGACGGCGGCGGCCGGGCTGTACGGCGCCGTCGCGGCCGCCGATGTCGGGCGCCTCGTCGCGCGCCGGCTCGGCGGCGACGCGCCGGTCGAGCCGGTCTTCCTCGCCTTCGACGGCGCGATGCTGGCCCTCGCCGCCCTCTTCCTGCTCGCGGTCCGCACGATCGCGCGGCGCGGCGGAGCGTCCCGCGGCCCCGCGAAGGCCGCGGGGCTCTCGATCGCGGGGCACGCGCGGCGGGACCGGGCCCGGCCCGGCATGCCGGTACCGGGAGATCGTGAGCCGATATGATAAAATTGAACTGGTATATTGAACCCAGTGCGGCGAATTAATTCAAAATAACTCCCGAAACCTGACATATATCGGATGCGCGTCGACTGTATCTGTGCAGAATGGTTCGGCCGGCATGCCAGCCGGTCGCGCCTGTGTCGTCGATTTTCACGCCCTTGATCCTTCGGCCCAGGCGTTCCAGCGCGGTCCATCCCAAGCGCACGCTGGACATGTCCCCGAGACCCAGAACTCGAGCCTCGAGGCGCGGCCCTCGGGGCTCTTTTTCTGCCGCGCTGGGCGATGCGGGCCCGGCGGCTGTTCACGGGCCCCGCGTCCCCGTACCAGAAGGCCACGGGAGCGGCAGGACGGGCATGCAGCGCATCACCATCACCATCGACGACGCCCTGCTGACGGCGGTCGACGACCTCTGCGCGCGGCGCGGCTACGGCAGCCGCTCGGAGGCGGTGCGCGACATCGTCCGCGACGCCCTGGCGCCGGCCCGCGCCGCGGAGACCGGCGGATCGGCGGCCTGCTACGGGGCCCTGAGCTACGTCTACAGCCACGGCACCCGCGACCTGGCCCGCCGGCTGACCGGCGAGGGGCATGAGCACGGCGTCTCGATCGCCAGCCTGCACGTGCACCTGAACCACGACGCGTGCCTCGAGGTGGCGGTGCTGCGCGGGCCGCCGGCCCGGATGCAGAGCTACGCCGACGCCGTCGTCACGCAGCGCGGCGTCCGCTACGGCCACCTGCACCTCATCCCAGAGGGCGACGACGCGCCGACCCGTCCGGGCCACGGCGACGGCCCGGAGTGAGGGCCGCGCCCGGACGGCGTCCCGAGGGCGGTTCGACTGCGCCCCGCGGGCAACACGACGGCGCCGATCCGCCGGTGTGAATTTTTCGTATGTTTATCATACGCGCGGCGTGCGAGGGTCCGAGGATCGCCACGCCTCCTCCGATCCGCCGGTGTCCCGCCCGATCTCCCGCCACCCTCCTGCCGCTCCCGGCCGCCGCGCCGTGACGCGGCTGCTCGCCGCGGGCGGTCTCGCCGTCGCGACCGGCGGGCGCGGCTGGGCGGCGCCGGATACCGGTGCCCCGGCAGCCTCCGCCGTGACCCTGTCCGAGATCTCGGTGGTCTCGGCTGCGCCCCCGGTCGTCCCCGCGGCCGGCACGCCCGGCGCCAGCGCCGGCTACGTCGGCGGCGTCACCGGGATCGGCGGCTCCCTGCTGACCGTCGACGCGGCCAGCGCCGGCCTCATCGGCGGCGCGGCCCTCAACGCCCGCCCGGTGACGCGCCCCGGCGAGGTGCTGGAGGCGGTGCCGGGCCTGATCGTCACCCAGCACAGCGGGGAGGGGAAGGCCAACCAGTACTTCCTGCGCGGCTTCAACCTCGACCACGGGACCGACATCGCCATCAGCGTCGACGGCATGCCGGTCAACATGCGCACCCACGCCCACGGCCAGGGCTACGCCGACCTCAACTTCCTCATCCCCGAACTCGTCGGCGCGGTGGAGTATCACAAGGGACCGTACTTCGTGCGCGACGGCGACTTCGCCTCCGCGGGCTCGGTGCGCCTCGACTATCTCGACACCGTTCAGAAGAACCTCGCGCTGACCACGATCGGCAGCTTCGGCTACAAGCGGGGCCTGTCGATCGCCTCGGTGCCGGTGGGCGAGGGCAACCTGCTCGTGGCCGGCGAGGCGCAGGTCTACGACGGGCCGTGGGCCGTCCCGGACGCGCTGCGCAAGCTCAACGGCGTCGCCCGCTACAGCCAGGGCACGGCGCTGGACGGGTTCGCGGTCACCGGCATGGCCTACGCGTCCCGCTGGACGGCCACCAACCAGATCCCGGAGCGGGCCGTCGGCGCGGGGCTGATCGGCCGCTACGGCACCCTCAACCCCACGGATGGCGGCGACACCGGCCGGTTCTCGCTCTCGGGGCGGTTCAGCGCCACGGACGACACCGGGATCACGCGGGCCTCGGCCTACGTGATCCGCTACCAGATGAACCTGTTCAACGACTTCACCTACTTCCTCAACGATCCCGTCGGCGGCGACCAGTTCCACCAGCTCGACCAGCGCGTCCTCGGCGGCGGCGAGGTGCTGCACATCTTCCAGGGCGACCTGTTCGGCCGGCCGCTGGAGGTCGAGGTCGGCGCCCAGACCCGGACGGACTCGATCCGCGTCGGCCTGTTCAACACCGCCGTCCGCCGGTACCGGTCGACCGTGCTCGACGACCGCGTGCTGGAATCGAGCGGCGCCCTCTACCTGGACACGCGGGTGCGCTGGACCCCGTGGCTGCGCACGAGCGTCGGCCTGCGGGCGGACGGCTACTACGCCGATGTCCGCTCCGACACGCCGGCGAATTCCGGCCGGGCCACCGACGGCATCGTCAACCCGAAGCTCGGCCTCGTGCTCGGGCCCTGGTCCGACACCGAGATCTACGTGAATTACGGCGGCGGCTTCCACTCGAACGACGCGCGCGGCGTCACCGCCACGGTCGATCCCGCGAGTCCCCTGTTCAACATCACCCGGTCGCCCTTCCTGGTGCCCTCCACGGGCTACGAGCTGGGCCTGCGCAACCGCTCGATCGCCGGGCTGGAGACGAGCCTCGCCCTGTTCCGGCTCGACTTCGCCTCGGAGAACATCTTCCAGGGCGACACCGGCACCACGGAGCCGAGCCGCCCGACCCGGCGCTTCGGCGTCGAGTGGACGAACCGGTACGCGCTGACGCCGTGGCTCGCCCTGGACGGGGATCTGACGATCACCAACGCCCGGTTCTCCCGCTACGACCCGGCGGGCAACCGGGTCCCGGAAGCCCCCACGACCATCGCGTCGGCGGGGGTGACCTTCGGTGAGCCCCTCGGCTGGTTCGGGTCGCTCCGCTTCCGCTACTTCGGGCCGCGCCCGTTGATCGAGGACAACTCGATCCGCTCGCGGTCGACCGCCCTCGTCAACGGCCGGATCGGCTACGCCTTCGGCAATGGCGTGAGCGTCTCGCTGGACGTGCTGAACCTGACCAACAGCAGGTCCGACCAGATCACCTACGCGTACGCGTCCCGCCTGCCGGGTGAGCCCGCCGAGGGGCTGATCGACCGCGTCTTCCATCCCGTCGAGCCCACGGCCGTGCGCCTGACGATCGCCGGACGGTTCTGACCGCCGGCGCCGGCGCGATTCGCCGCTTCCCGCGCGTCGACCCGGCCGCCGCGCCGCACTCTCCGCGACGGAGGTGCAGGTTCCGCACGGGCATCGCTTCGGCCTTCCGGCATCCCTCGCCCCAGTAAGACCTTCCCGCCGGCACGGGAACTACGGAAGCTCCTTCTGCCGGCCGCGCGCTATCCTGAGATCGTCTCGGGAAAGTCCCGGATGTCCTGCCGCGCCGGATCGTGCCGCATGCCCCCCATCGATGCCTATCCCGACGACGAGAGGCGCGCTGGATCGCGCCGACGCGGTCCGGATCGCGCCGACGCGGTCCGGATCGGGCCGGAGGCGGATCCCGTGCGGATCGCGGCGCTCCGGCCCCGGGTGGAGGCGGTCCGCCCGACCCCCGACCTCCTGCGTCGTCCGCGGGCCGTGACCGGCCGGTTCGGGCCGGTCGAACCGCCCGCTCACCCCGCGACGGAGGTCCCCGCGTGACGACAACACGACGCCGCGCCGCGGCCCTGATCCTCGCCCTCGGGGCGGGCCTCGCCACCGGCGCGGCCGCGCAGGACGCGGCGCCGAAGGAGTTCCGGATCGGCTACCAGAAGGTCGGCGTGGTCGTGGTGGCGCGCCGGCAGGGCGTCATCGAGACGCGTCTGGCGCCGCAGGGCGTCGCCGTCCGCTGGGTCGAGTTCCAGGCCGGGCCGCCGCTGCTGGAGGCCCTCAACGCGGGCAGCATCGATTTCGGCTTCGCCGGGGACACGCCGCCGATCTTCGCGCAGGCGGCCGGCAACGATCTCGTCTATGTCGGCGCCTCGGTGCTGTCCGGCGACGGCGAGGCCGTCGTGGTGAAGGCGAGCTCGGCGATCCGCACCGTCGCCGACCTCAAGGGCCGGACCGTCGCGGTGGCGCGGGGCACCAGTTCGCACAACCTGCTGGTGACGGCCCTGGAGAAGGCGGGCCTCGCCTTCTCCGATGTCAGGCCCGCCTACCTGCTGCCCTCCGACGCCGGCGCCGCCTTCGCGAACGGCAGCGTCGACGCCTGGGTGATCTGGGATCCCTACCTCGCCCTGGCGCAGGCGCACGACGACACGCGGGTCCTCACCACCTCGCGGCAGACCCACGCCGTCTCGGACTTCTTCCTGGCGCGCCGGAGCTTCGCCGACCGTTACCCGGGGATCGTCACGGCGACGGTGGCGGCGCTGGTGGACGCGGCCGCCTGGGCGGAGGCCCACCGGGATCAGGTCGCGCAGGTGCTGTCGAGCGTGACCGGCGTCCCGTACCCGATCGAGACGGTCGTCGCCGCGCGCTCCGAGTTCGGCGTCGGCCCGGTCACGGACGCGCTCGCGGCCAAGCAGCAATCGACCGCCGACCGGTTCCACCGGCTCGGGCTGCTCCCGCGGCCGATCCAGGTCCGGGACGCGCTCTGGACGCCGCCGCGGACCTGACGGACCCGCGGCGCGGAGGGTTCCCCCGCGGGTCGATCCGGCTTCCCGTGCGTGCCGGCGCTCCGGATGGAGAACCGCGCCGCGCTGAGCGCGGCGCGGCCGTCATGGCGCGCACCCCCGTCGAGATCCCGCCTCGGCGCGGGCGGACGCGCCCCCCACCGGATCAAGGGCCGCGAGAAGCTCACGGTCGGCATCATCCTGTCGGGGGCGCCGTTCGGGGACACCGCCTCCGCGGCGGCCCTGACTTCCGGCCGCCCGTGGCCCGCCGGGCCGGTGCGGGCCTATGTCGAGCCCGCGCAGCACGCCGATGCCGGTCCAGCGCATGGTCGCGTTCTTCGCGCTGAACATGCTCCCGTCCCGGGCGCTGGGCGGCGCGGCACACGCCCCGTTCAGCCCCGTCGTCTCGGTGGTGGCGGTGATGCCGGACTTCCTGCCGGTGATCGGCCACGCGCCGGCATCCTACGACCTCGACGGGCCCCTGCCCGACCTGCCGGTCTCGGACCAGGGCCGCAGCCGCGCCGAACGCCGCACCGCCCTGGCGCGCCGGGAGGGCCTGACCATCCGCCGGGCCGCCCTGCGAGTGGCGGCGGGTCGCGGCCACCACGTGATCGTCGGCATCGCCGCGGACGTGGCCGACCGCGTGCAGGCCAGGTTCGAGACGGGGGCGCGGCCGACGGCATCACCGTCATGCCGCCCGTCTTCCCCGACGGCCTCAGCGACTTCGTGCGCGAAGTCGTGCGGCTGCCGCAGGCGCGGGGCCTGTTCCGGACGGCGTATGCGGCCGGGCCGGACACCGCGCCCGGGAGTCGCACCGGGGCTGTTGCGCATCGGCGACACCGTGCCCGTCGCTGCGCGCGCCCCGGGAACCCGGTCGGCCTCAGGGCGTTCGCCGGCCCATGAATGCCGCTGAGCCCGCCCGGAACCTGTCCTGGGGAGACGTCTTCCTCGCGCTCTGCGTCGGCGCCTCCTGCGCGCTCGCCCTCCTCGCGCTGCTCTAGCGCGCGGCGCCCCCCCGCGCGGGACGGGGGAGAGCGGGGATGGTCGCAAGAGTAATCCGGTTGTCGGGTAGGGCGACTCAGAGAAAGAGCTAATCAACTTTAGTTGACCGCAGACAAATCCGTTCAAAGACCGCCTGGATATAAATATTAAGACTTTCCGAGCGAAGTGTAGGCTGCTTGGTGGGCTGCCTGTGAGGGCGGGAAGCCGGTCCAGGCTCACCCCTTCGTGCCCGTGCGGCCGCCCGACCGTCTGCGCTCCGGCAGGCGCCGTCGCGGACGTGCGGGATGCCTCGTCCAGGACCGGATCATGCGCCTTCACCTGACAGTCAAAGCGTCGCTCCTCGCCGCCTTCGGCCTCCTCGCGCTCCTGTGCGCCGGCCAGGCCGTTCTCACGACCCTCACGCTCTCCGGGATCCGGGCCAACGTCACGGGCGTCGCCACGAACTGGCTCCCCTCCGTCGTGGCGATCACCAACATCCGCGCCGCGGCCTCGGATGTGCGCATCAAGCAGTTGCGCACGCTGACCCTGTCCGGCAGTCCCGAGACGCGGGCCGACAACGCGCGGCAGACCGAACAGGCCGTCGCGGCGCTCGCCGCCGCCCGGAAGGCCTACGAGCCGCTGATCTCGTCGGACGCGGAGCGGGCCCTCTACGACGCCTTCGGCGCCACCTGGGAGCGCTACCAGACCGTCGGCCGCGAGGCGGCGCGCCTGGCGGAGGCGGGCCAGGGTGCCGACGGCATCCGGCTCATGGCCGACCCGGCCAACATCGATCTCTACAACGAGGCCCGCGACACGCTGGCCAAGGACGTCGCCCTGAACGAGCGCGGCGCGCACGCGGACGCCGAGAGCGCCATGGCGGCGACGGATTTCGCGACCCTGACGGCCTATCTCTCCGCCGCGCTGAGCGTGCTGGCGGCCTGCGGCGCCACCGCGTTCGTGCTGCTGCGCGTGTCCCGCCCGATCCAAGCGATGACGGGCGCGATGACCGTCCTGGCCGCGGGCGACACGGGGGGCGAGGTGCCCCACCGCGCGCGCCGCGACGAGGTCGGCGCGATGGCGGCGGCCGTTCAGGTGTTCAAGGACAACCTGATCCGCACCCGCCGTCTGGAGGACGAGACCGCGCAGGCGCGCCTGGCCGCCGAGGAGCAGCGCAAGGCCGGCATGCGGCAGATGGCCGACGACTTCGAGGCCGCGGTCGGCGGGATCATCGGCACGGTGTCGTCCTCCGCGACCGAGCTGCAGGCGACCGCGCAGGCGATGACCGCCACCGCCACCGAGACCGCCAGCCAGTCGACGACCGTGGCGGCGGCGGCCGAGGAAGCCGCCTCCAACGTCAGCACGGTCGCGGCGGCGGCCGAGGAGCTCGGCTCGTCGGTGCAGGAGATCGGCCGGCAGGTGCAGGGCTCGGCCAGCCTCGCGCACCTCGCGGTGAGCGAGGCCGATCAGACCGGTCTCCGCGTGCAGGAACTCAGCGCCGCCGTCACCCGCATCGGCGACGTGGTCGGGCTGATCTCGAACATCGCCGGCCAGACCAACCTGCTGGCGCTCAACGCCACCATCGAGGCGGCCCGGGCCGGGGCCGCCGGCAAGGGCTTCGCGGTGGTCGCCTCCGAGGTCAAGGCGCTGGCCGAGCAGACCGCCAGGGCGACGCACGAGATCTCCGGCCAGATCGCGCAGATCCAGGCCTCGACCGGGCAGGCGGTCACGTCGATCGCCGGCATCACCGGCCGGATCCGCGAGATCAGCGGCGTGGCGACCTCGATCGCCGCCGCGGTCGAGCAGCAGGGTGCGGCGACCCAGGAGATCGTCCGCAACGTGGCGCAGGCCTCGACCGGCACCAGCGAGGTGACGGGCAACATGGCCGGGGTGGCGCAGGCGTCGGAGGAGACGGGGGCCGCGGCCGGCCAGGTCCTCGACGCGGCCTCGGAGCTGTCGCGGCAATCCGAGCATCTCGGCGCCGAGGTCGGCCGCTTCCTCGCGACCGTCCGCGCCGCCTGAGCGCGTCAGGGCCGGGTGCGCGACGGCGCATCCGGACCCGCCGACGGGGCGGCCGGGGCCGCGAGCTTCAGCGCGTGGTCCCGGATGTCGGGGGGCCACGCCGCCATGCGGCCGGCGAAGCCCGCGCCGTCGCCGGCGAAGAGCGCCCGGATCACCTCCTCGAAACCGGGGCGATCGCCCGCCACGGCGGCGAGGAAGCGGTAGGCGGCCTCGCGGGCAGCCCGCACCCGGGCCTGTCCGTCATCCGTGCGCCGCGCCTCGTCGACGAGGCGCCGCAGCGCCTGCGAGGCGCCGCCGGGCTGCGCCGCGAGCCACTCCCACTGACGGGGGAGCAGCGTCACCTCGCGGGCGATCACGCCGAGCTTGGGGCGACCGCGGCCCCGCGCGGCGCCCTCGGAGTCGGGCCGGCTCCCGCGACCGCTCGCGGCGGCGTCCGCCGCTTCGCGCCGGGCGAGCCGAGCGACGACGTCCGCCGCGGTGCCGCGCAGGTCGAGGTCGACGACGGAACCGGACCGATCGTCGAAGGTCAGGACCGGGTCGCCGCCCTCCGCCGCCAGCGCCTTCACGGCGAGCGCCACGTCGCGCAGGGCGCCGCTGGCGAGCCGCCGCGGGCCCACGAAGGCGGTGAAGGTCGGCCGTCCCTCGTCCGGCACGGCAGACCCGTCCGAGCCTTGCCCGAGCCTGTCCTGGTCCATTATTTTACCCGGGTAATATTGCCTGCGTCCGTGCTCTTCGATAGCATCGCTGCCGGAGTGAGAGGACGTCCGATGCCGAGAGAGGCCCGGAAGGCGGCCGTGAACGCCTACAAGGATCGCGCGGTCGAGGCCGGCATCTACGCGATCCGCTGCGCGGCCACCGGCGAGACCTGGGTCGGCGGAGCCCCCGACCTGCCGGCCATCAGGAATCGCCTCTGGTTCACCCTGCGCCTGGGCACGAACACGCACCGCACGCTCCAGGACGCCTGGAACCGGCACGGCGCCGACGCCTTCGCGTTCGAGATCGTCGAGCGGCTGGACGAGGAGGCGAGCGGCTACGTCAGGGACCGGGCGATGAGGGAGCACCTGACCCGATGGGCGGACCGCCTGGGGGCGGTCCGGATATGAGTGCGCCGGACGCGTCGGGGCACCTGCCGGCCAACGGCGTCACCCTGGCCTATGACTGCTTCGGCGACGCGGCCGCCGAGACGATCCTCCTGATCGCCGGTCTCGGGACGCAGATGATCCGCTGGACCGAGGCCTTCTGCCGGGCGCTGGCGGAGCGCGGCTTCCGGGTCGTGCGGTTCGACAACCGCGATTCGGGGCGCTCGACCGCCTTCACCCCGCACGGCGCCACGGACTTCGCGGCCTTGTCGGCGGCGCTGGCCGAAGGTCGGCGGCCGGACCTCGCCTACACGCTGGCCGACATGGCGCAGGACGCGGTCGGGCTGCTCGATGCCCTGTCGGTCCGCCGCGCCCACGTCGTCGGCCGCTCCATGGGCGGCATGATCGCCCAGATCCTGGCGAGCGAGCATCCCGCGCGGGTTGGATCCCTCACCGCGATCATGTCGAGCACGGGCAACCCGGGCCTGCCCCCGGCCGCGCCCGACGCGATGGCCCTGATGATGCGGCCCGCCCCCGACCCGTCGCTGGACGAGGCGGGCTTCGTCGCGCAGGCCGTCGCCGTCGCCCGGCGGCTGGCCGGCCGGTCCGACCCTCTGGACGAGGCGGCGTACCGGGCACTCATCCGCGCGGAGCTGCGCCGCGGCTACGTCCCGGGCGGCTTCGGACGGCAGCTCGCCGCGCTGGTCCTCGCGGGCGACCGACGCGCCCGGTTGGCGGCGATCCGCGCGCCGACCCTCGTGGTGCACGGGACCGAGGATCCCCTGTTCCCGCTCGCCTGCGGGCAGGACATTGCCGACTCGATCCCCGGCGCGGCCTGGCTGCCCATCCAGGGGATGGGACACGACCTGCCGCCGTCGCTGCACGGCCCCATCGCCGAAGCGATCGCGCGAACCGCGCGCCGCGCGACCCCGTCGGTGCCGGGCGAACAGCCGGCCATCGATCCGGGGCGCGGCGCGTGACGGCTCGGCCGCGGCGGTCCCGGTCGCATCAGCCGCCGCTGCGCGAGGCGCGGTAGTCGCGCGGCGTCAGGCCGTAGGCCTCCCGGAAGGCACGGCTGAGCTGGGCGCTGCTCCCGAAGCCGTAGGCCTCCCCGATCTCGCCGATCGACCGCGGCTCCAGCGGATTGTCGAGGGCGGCCCGCACGGCCGCGAGGCGCTGCCGCGCGCGGTAGCGTGCCACCCCGCCTTCCGGTTCGAACAGGCGGTAGAGCTGGGAGCGCGATATGCCGAGCGCCCGCGCCATCGCGTCGATCCGGGGCGGCGCGGCGAGCTGGCCGCGGATGAGCCGCTTCGCGGTCCTGAGCCGGGCGGCCTCGAGCGGTGCGGCCGCGCGGGCCGCCCCGTCCAGGCTCGGGCGCGCGCAGGCCGCGACCATGTGGAGCGTGGCCTGGGCGATATGGGCCGCGTCGGTCGCGGTGATCGCGTCGCTGTGCGCCGCCAGGCTCCGGATGTGGTCGGCGAGGAGGTGGCCCGCGCCGCCGGACAGGATCAGCCCGTGCATCGCGTCCTCGTCCGGCAGCACGGTCGCGATCGCGGCGCGCGAGACCGCCAGGATCAGCGAGTCCGTTTCCGGAACCCGGCTGCGGCGGTACGGCTGCGACAGGTCGTTGAGGCTGACCGCGCCCGCCGGAACCTCCACCACGCCCCGTTCGGTCTCGACGCTGTAGGCGTGCCGGCTCAGGTGCAGGACGAAGCCGTCCTGTCCGTCGCGCCGGATCTGGGACCGGGACCGCGCGGGCCCCTGCGGCGCGGCGTTCATGACGCGCAGGGCCATCGGGCCGATCAGCGTCGTCTCGATCCGGCCCGTGAAGCCGTGCGGATCGGCGTCGAGGTCGTGGGCCGAGAACAGCGCCCGCCACGCGGCGAACCGGTCGCGCTCCGGCAGGGCATCCGTGGTGAAGAGGGACCGGGGTACGAAGTTCACGGCGGGACCGACGACCGAGGGTTGGCGATTTTACCTTACGTTGCGCATCCGGCCAGTCCCTATCGGACACAATCTACGATCGCCCGCAGCCGGCCCCGGCGGGGCGGCCGCGGGGGCCCCTGATCCACCGCGCGACCGCGGTGGCGCCGGTGCGCGCAGGCCCCGGAGCCGCACGGGCTTGCACGAAACATAACGCGTTATATAAAACGGGGCCGGGAGGACCACATGCCCGCAGACATCCTCGACGATCTCGGACCGCTGTTCCTGGGCAGCCGTCTGAAGCGTCTCGCAGACCGCTTCCAGGCCGACGCCGCCCGGATCCTGCGGGACGAGGGGCTCGGTATCCAGCCGGCCCAGTTCCCGATGCTCGCCGCCATCGACCGTTACGGCCCGCTGACCATCGGCGACGCCGCCGCCGTCCTCGGCGTCAGCCAGCCGGCGGCCACGCGCACGGCGGCCAGCCTCGTCGAGCTCGGACTGCTCGACGAGACGCGGTCGGGTGCGGACCTTCGCCAGAAAGCCCTGTCGCTCAGCGGCGCGGGCGAGGCCCTGATGGCGCGCGCCAAGGGCGCGCTCTGGCCGCGCGTCGACAGGGCCGTCGCGGGCCTGTGCGCCGGGCTGTCGGGGCCCCTGCTGGATCAGATCGCCGCGCTGGAGCGCAGGCTCGACGCCGTCCCGTTCGCGGCCCGCATCCGTGAGGACGACGCGGCCGGCGACGCCGCGACGGGCCTGACGATCCGGGACTACACGGACGCGCTGGCGGGCCGCTTCCGCGACATCAACGCCGAGTGGATCGAGGCGATGTTCGCGCTGGAGGAGAACGACCGCCGGATCCTGTCCGATCCCCGCGGCCAGATCCTGGACCGCGGCGGGCTCATCCTCTTCGTGGAGTCGGCGGATCTCGGCATCGTCGGCACCTGCGCGCTGATGCGGACGGATGCGGGCTGCTACGAGCTGACCAAGATGGCCGTGTCCGCGCGGGCCCGGGGCCGCAAGGCCGGCGAGCACCTGCTGCGGGCGGTGCTGGCCCGCGCCGCGGCGATGGAGATCGAGACGCTCTACCTGCTCACCAACACCCGGTGCGAGGCCGCCGTGCACCTGTACGAGAAGGTCGGGTTCCGGCACGATCCGGAGATCATGGACCGGTTCGGCCGGCGCTATGCCCGCTGCAACGTGGCCATGCGCTACCCCCTGTGACACCGCCGGCCCGGGGCTACCATTCCCCGCGTCCCGGCTCGCGCCCTCGGCTCGGCGGCAGAGGATCCGCAGACGCCCTGGCCCGCGGACGGTGTCGCTCTCCCGTCGGCCGCGGGCCCCGGCGTCAGACGGCCGCCTCCGGGACCGGCGCGCGCCCCGCGCGGTCCGACGCCAGGCGGACGACCTGATCGCCGTCGCGGACCGAGGCCATCCGGTGGGTGACTGCCACGATCGTCAGCCGGTCGGCCTGCCCACGCAGGCCGTCCATGACCTGGCGCTCCGTCTCCGCGTCCAGCGCCGAGCTGGCCTCGTCCAGGACGAGGACGCTCGGATCCGCGTAGAGGGCGCGGGCGATCGCGATCCTCTGCCGCTCGCCGCCCGACAGCTTCAGGCCGCGCTCGCCCACCACCGTCTCGAAACCCTCCGGCATGGCCTCGACGCGCGCCAGGATCGACGCCCGCTCGGCGGCCGCCCGCAGGCGCGCGGCGTCGAACGGGCGCCCCAGCACGATGTTGACCGCCAGGGTGTCGTTGAGGAGCATCACGTCCTGGGGCACGACGCCGACATGGGCGAACCAGTCGCCGCTGCGCACCCGGGCGAGGTCGACGCCGTCGACCAGGATCCGCCCCTCGGTCGGGGCGAGCCCCTTGAGCAGCATCTTCAGGACGGTGGATTTGCCCGATCCGGTCTCGCCGACGAGGAAGGTGGGCCTGCCGCGGCGGGCGGTGAAGCTCAGGTCGGCGACGCCGCGCCCGTTCGGGTAGCGGAAGCCGACCGCCTCGAACGCGATCGTCCCCTCCGCCCCCCGGTAGGGGAGCGGATCGGACGGTTCGGCCTCCTCGGGCGCGGCCCACATCCGGGCCAGCGGGCGGAAACGGGCGGCGGCCTCCGCGGTCTCCTTGATCGCCATGCCGACGAGGTGGAACGGTTCGCTGAGCTGGATCAGCATCGTGTTGAACAGCACGATGTCGCCGACCGACAGCAGCCCGGCCTCGTAGCGCGGGAGGAGCATCAGGAACGTCACGGCCAGCTGCAGCGCGGCCGCGGCCCCGAGGGCGCCGCTGAACACGCCGCTCGCCAGCGCGAACCGGCGCCAGTTCGCGTACGCGTCCGCGGCCCCGGCCGCGAAGCGCGCGCTGATCCAGGCCTCGCCGCGGGTCTGGCGGAGCGTGTCGATGAGGGTGATGGCGTTGCCGACGAGCCGCGCGTTCTCCTGGCCGCGCTCCATGGCGGCGTCCAGGAAGGGCCGCACGCGCCCGATGCGGAGGTAGTCCAGGCCGATCACGACGGCCCCGTAGACGAGCACGATCGCGGCCGTCTCCCAGCTCAGGAGGCTGCCGAGGAGTGCGGCCCCGACGCCGATCTGCACGGCGCCCGGCAGGAGCCCGCCGATCGCGAGCTGCGTGACGACGTTGAGGGTCCGGGCGCCTTCCTGTCGGGCGCTGCCGACCTCCGCGGGGTTGTGGTCGAGGAAGAAGGCCGGGGTCTTGCGCAGAAGGCGGGCGAAGAAGGCGGCGTTGGCGATGACGCCGAGGCGCTCTGCGGACAGGAAGGCCATGAAGCGGGCGGCCTGACCGCACGCTCTCGCGACCCCGTAGAGGACCGCGTAGAGCAGCAGCAGATGCAGGGCCGCCGCGGTGTCCGGCCCGCGCGCGAGCGCGTCGACGGCGCGGGAGAACAGGTACGGGGCGGACACCGCCGCCACGGCGCCCGCGAGGGTGGCGGCCAGAACCAGCAGGATCGTCCAGCGCGCCTCGTGCCAGTAGGCGCGGAGAAGGGAGCGGAGAATCGGCGCCATCGCTGCGGGGGTTCGTTTCCGGCGCCGGACAGGATCGTCGGTGCGCGCGGCCTCGTCGACCCGGGCGTCGCGCGGCTGCCCGGCCCGGCACGATCGGGAACGGCAGGATCCCGCGGCGGTGGGACCGCGGACCGCGGATCCGGTCGGACCGCAACAACGGGGACGAAGCCCGGGCGATGTGCAGCGAGCCGCTCCAGGCTGGGGAGGCTCACGGCACAGTAGACGTCAGATCCCGCACAAGAGTGGAGATGCGCGCCCAGACGAGACGCTGGACGCGATGTCCGGGACGAGGCCCGGGCCGCCGAGCGACCGGGCCGGGAGCGAGGGGCCCTGCCTCGGGCGTCGCGACCGGCCACGCCCGCGCTCAGTTGCAGCCGTCGCAGATGCTGCGCTCGATCTTGTTGAGCCGGGCGCGCTCGCGCTCCTGCACGGCGGGCGGCGGCACTTCGCCCGGGCCGAGGGACGTGCCGGGGGGCTTGGTCACACCGAGGCTGTTGGTGTTCGGCGCCGTGATCGTCGAGGCCGGGCCGCCGCCCGTGCCGGTCTGGTCGGGCGCCAGGCCCTGGGCCGCGAGCGTGGCGGGCACGGCCAGGCTCAGCAAGGCCAGGCCCGCGGAGCGGAAGAGGGTTCGGGTCATTGTACCTCCCGTCATCGAGCGCGCGTGAAGCAACCTGGCAGTATCCGTCGCCTGGCGGAACCGCCTTCGTCCGATCGTGAGCCGGACGGCTCCACTATCCCCCGTAATCCGACTGGCCGATAGAGTCCCCATGGCGATCGGCGTGATCGGATCTTTGCCCGGGCTGGCCGCCGACCCGGGCGACCTGAACTGGTCGTCTCGATCATCCCGCGAGATCTGGGCGGACGGCTCTTAGCCAATCTCTAATAAATTTTAGCGAAGTATTTACAAGAACAGGATCGGGTCTCGTCGGGACCGGGAGGCGGGAGGCGTTCATGTGCGTCGCGTGTGATTGGGCGCCCCACTTCCAGGCCTTCGGCGGACACGCCGTCAATCGGCGCGCGGTGCTGCGGTCGGGCGCTGCCATGACCGCGACGGCCATGACCGCGACGGCCGTGACCGCGACGGGCATGACCGCGACGGCCCTGGCGCTGGACCGCGTCCCGACGGGCGCCCGCGCCGGACAGGGGAGCGGCCGCGCGGCCGCGGCGGAGCCGGCCGACGTCGTGTTCCACAACGGTCCCGTCTACACGGTGGCGGGGCCGGCCCCCTGGGCCGAAGCGGTCGCGGTCCGCGGCAACACCATCGTCCATGTCGGGGACGCGGCCGGCGCGATGGCGCTGGCCGGCCCGGCCACGCAGGTGGTGGATCTCGAGGGCCGGCTGTTGATGCCCGGCTTCGTCGAGGGCCACACCCACCCGTTCCTCGGCGCGTTCCTGACGTCCGGGGTCGACCTGCAGCTCGACGACCTCGCCCAGGTCCTCGCGGCCATCGAGGCCCACGCGCGGGCGCATCCGACCGGACCGATCCGCGGCTTCGGGTGGCGCGTCGACATGTTCCCCCCGGAGGGCCCCAACCGGGCCGAACTCGACGCCATCCTGCCGGACCGGCCGGCCTTCTTCTTCGCCATCGACGGGCACAGCCTGTGGGCCAATTCCAGGGCGCTGGCGATGGCCGGCGTCGACCGGGACACGCCCGACCCGATCCCGCGCTTCAGCTACTACGCGCGCGACCAGAAGGGCGACCCCACCGGCTACGTGCTCGAGGTCAACGCGGTCCTCGAGCTGGTCAACGCCGTGGAGCCCATCAGCGTCGCCGCCATGGGCAGCCTGCTGGAGGGCTGGCTGCCCAAGGCCGCGGCCGCGGGCATCACCACGGTCTTCGACGCGGGCGTCCCGCCCGTCGGCAGCGATCAGGCCGCCATCATCGCGCTCTACGCGGAGGCCGAGAAGCGCGGCACGCTGCCGTTCCGCGTCTCCGCCTCCTACTCGGTGAAGTCGCTGCCGATCGACGACACGGTCGAGCAGTTCAACGCCGTGCGTCGGCAGGTCTCGAGCGAGTTCGTGCACGTCGACATCGTGAAGATCGTCGGCGACGGCTCGCAGGGCGGCTACACGGCGTGGCTGATCGAGCCCTACGCCGACCTGCCCGACTCGACCGGAGGGTCGCCCTTCACCGAGGCGCAGTGGCACGACCTCGTCGGCGCGGTCGACGCGGCGGGCTTCGACGTCCACGTCCACGCCTGCGGCGAGCGCACCGCCCGCGTCGCCCTCGACGCCATCGAGAAGGCCGTCGCGAACAACCCGGCCCGCGACCGGCGTCACGCCATCGCGCACCTGGTCTATGTCGAGGACAGCGACGCGCCCCGCTTCGCCCGGCTCGGCGTGACCGCGCAGTTCTCGGCCAACTGGTCGTCGGCCGATCCCGACACGCTGCAGAACATGATGGCGCGCTACGGCGCGCATCGGGCCAGCCGGATGTACCGGACCCGGACGATCCTGAGGCAGGGCGGGCGCGTCTCCTTCGGCACGGACTGGCCGGCGGCCGGCTACGTCTCGACCTACGAACCCCTGAAGTCGATCCAGGTCGGCGTGACGCGCCAGCTGGTCGGCCGGCCGGACGCGCCCGTGCTGAGCCCGGCCGAGGAGCGCCTGACGGTCGCGGAGGCGATCCACGCCAACACGATGGGCGCCGCCTATCAGCTCCGCATGGACGACAGGATCGGGTCGGTCGAGGTGGGCAAGCGCGCCGACCTGATCGTCCTCGACCGCAACATCCTCGCGATCGATCCGCACGAGATCCACCGGACCGCGGTCGTCCTGACCATGATGGACGGCGTCGTGCGGCACCGGGCCTGAGGATCCGACCGCCGCTCAGGGGCTCGGCGCGGCGCCGGCGTCTGTCCCGCCCGGATCCGCGAGCCGGTCCGCCACCATCCGGCAGAACGCCTCGGCGGCCGGCGGCATCGTCCGCCCCGCCTTCTTGATCAGGCAGACCGGACGCTCGAACAGCGGGTCGTCGATCGCCCGCGAGCGGAGCAGGGGCTCGGCCCGGATCTCCCGCGCCGCGCCCGGGAGGATCGTCAGGCCGAGGCCGGCCCGGACCATGCTGACCGCGGTCATCATGTAGGTGGCCTCGCAGGCCACGCGGGGCAGCCGGCCCGAGCCGATGAAGGCGCGGTCGACGACCGCCCGCACGCTCGTGGCCGGATCCATCAGGATCAGGGGGTGCTCGGCGAGCGCCGCGATCGTGACCCGGGGCAGCGCGCCGATCGGGTGATCGGCCGGATAGATCACGTGCAGGGCGTCGCGCGTCCGGTGCAGGACGCCGATCTCCGGATCGCGGACGTCGCCGCCGACGATGCCGAGATCCGCCTCCTCGCCGCGCACGAGGTCGAGCACCCGCTGCGCGATGACGTCCTTGATCCGGAAGGTCACGGCGGGGTGCTCGGCGCGGAAGCGGACGATCGCGTCGGACAGCACGCTCGCCGCGAAGGACGGCAGCGTCGCGACGCGCACGACCCCGTGGCGCCGCGCCGCGAGGTCGCGGGTGTCGACCACCACCGCGTCGAGGTCGCGCAGCACACGCTGGAACACGGGCAGCAGGTCGCGGCCGAGCCGCGTCGGCGCGACGGTGCGGCTGGTCCGGTCGAGGAGCCGCGCGTCGAGCGTCTCCTCCAGGCGCCGGATCTGAACCGTCAGGGCGGGCTGCGACAGGTTCAGCAGGGCGGCGGCCCGGGTGAAGCTGCCGGCCTGGACGACCGACACGAAGGCCCGCACCTGCCGCAGGTTGAGATCCATAAACTCAGGCTATCGCTGCGATCCGATCTTTTCAATTGTGTCATGAAGTGTTCCGCCGTCTCCTGACCCGATACAGGCGCGGATTCGAACCGCGCCGGCGCCCAACGGGAGGAACGGATGCTGGCCCTGCTCGGCCTGTGCACGATCGCGCTGCTGCTCGCCGTCATCCTGACCAAGCGGATGTCGCCCCTCGTGGCGCTGATCGTCATCCCGGTCGCGGCCGCCCTGATCGGCGGGTTCGGCTTCGAGACCGGCAAGTTCGTCCTCGCGGGCCTGCAGAGCCTCGCGGGCGTCGTCGGCATGTTCGTGTTCGCGATCCTGTTCTTCGGCATCGTCAGCGATGCCGGGATGCTCGACCCGATCATCGACCGGATCCTCGCCCGGGTCGGCACCCGCCCCACCCGGATCGTGCCCGGCACCACCCTGCTGGCGCTGCTGATCCACCTCGACGGGTCGGGTGCGGTGACGTTCCTGATCACCATCCCGGCGATGCTGCCGCTCTACGACCGCGTCGGCATCGACCGGCGCATCCTGGCCTGCGCCGCCTCGATGGCGGCCGGCGTGAACTTCCTGCCCTGGACCGGGCCGATGATCCGCGCCTCCGCCGCCCTGAAGCTGCCGATCCCCGAGATCTTCTCGCCCCTCGTGCCGGTTCAGGCGGTCGGCCTCGTCTTCATCTTCGCCGTCTCGTACTGGCTCGGCCTTCGGGAGGAGCGCCGTCTGGCCCACGTCCCCGGCGCCGCGGGGGCCGCCCCCGGCCCGGCCGCGACCGCCCGGATCCTGAGCGACGCGGAGCGGACCCTGCGCCGCCCCGACCGCTTCTGGATCAACCTCGTCCTCACGGCGGCGGTCCTGGGGACGATGGTCTTCCTGGCCGAGAAGGTGCCGCCGGCGCTGATGTTCATGCTCGGCACGGCGCTCGCGCTGGTCATCAACTACCCGCAGGTCGACGCCCAGCGGCAGCGGATCGACGCGCACGCCAGGGCCGCGATCCTGATGGCCTCGATCCTCCTCGCCGCCGGCGTGTTCACCGGGATCATGCAGGGCACCGGCATGCTCAGGGCCATGGCCCAGACGGCCGTCACCTTCGTGCCGCCGGAGATGGGGCGCCACATCCCGTTCGCGCTCGGCCTCGTGTCGATGCCCCTGTCGATGCTGTTCGACCCGGACTCGTTCTACTTCGGCGTCCTGCCGGTGGTGGCGGAGGTGGCCCACCAGCTCGGCGTCCCGCCGGTGCAGGTCGCCCAGGGGGCGCTGCTCGGCCAGATGACGACGGGCTTCCCCGTCAGCCCGCTGACGCCCGCGACCTTCCTGGTCTGCGGCCTGACCGGGATCGACCTCGCCGACCACCAGAAGTTCACCTTCCCGTTCCTGCTGGCGGCCTCGGTGGTGATGACCCTCACCTGCGTCGTCCTCGGGGTCTTCCCCCTCTGATCCCTCTGACAGCGGAGAGCGCGCCATGAGAATCGTCCGCCTCGGTGCCGGCGCGGGCTATGCCGGGGACCGCATCGAGCCCGCCGTCGAGCTCGCGGAGCGCGGCGACATCGACTACCTCGTGTTCGAGTGCCTCGCCGAGCGCACCATCGCGCTGGCGCAGCAGGCGAAGCTGCGCGACCCCGAGGGCGGCTACGACCCGCTGCTGGAGGCGCGGCTGCGGGCCGTGCTCGGGCCGTGCCGGGCTCGCGGCATCCGCGTCGTCACCAACATGGGCGCGGCCAACCCGGTCGCCGCTGCCCGGAAGGCCGGGGCGCTCGCGCGGGAGATGGGCCTCGCCGGCCTGCGGATCGCGGCGGTGACGGGCGACGACCTGCTCGACGCGGTGCGGGCCGGCGACTTCGTCCTGGAGGAGAGCGGCGAACCGGTCGCCAGCCTCGGCAACCGCATCGTCTCGGCGAACGCCTATCTCGGCGCGGCGCCGATCGTGGCCGCCCTCGCGGACGGCGCCGACGTGGTCATCACCGGCCGCGTCGGCGACCCGGCCCTGTTCCTGGCCCCCCTCGTGCACGCCTTCGGCTGGGCGATGGACGATTGGGAGCGCCTGGGCCGCGGCACCCTCGTGGGCCACCTCCTCGAATGCGCCGGCCAGATCACCGGCGGCTACTTCGCGGATCCCGGCTGCAAGGACGTCCCGGACCTCGCGCGCCTCGGCTTCCCCATCGGGATCGTGGCCGAGGACGGCACCGTCGAGATCGCGAAGGTCGCGGGCTCGGGCGGCCGGATCAGCCTCGCCACCTGCAAGGAGCAGCTGCTCTACGAGGTGCACGACCCGGCCCGCTACCTCCAGCCGGACGTGGTCGGCGACTTCTCCGGGGTCGAGATGGAGCAGGTCGGCCCCGACCGCGTCCGGGTGAGCGGCGCGACCGGCGCGCCCGCGACGGGCCTCCTGAAGGTCTCGGTCGGGTACGTCGATTCCTATATCGGCGAGGGGCAGATCTCCTACGCCGGGCCCGGTGCCCTGGCCCGCGGCCGTCTCGCCCTGGCGGTGGTGCGCGAGCGCCTCGCCCTCACCGGCGTGGCGACGCGCGAGCTGCGCTGCGACCTGATCGGCGTCGACGCGCTCCACGGCGCGGCGCTGTCGGGCGGGCGCGAGCCCTACGAGGTCCGCCTGCGGGTCGCCGGGCGGACCGAGACCCACGCCGAGGCCGTGCGGATCGGCAACGAGGTCGAGACGCTCTACACCAACGGCCCGGCCGGCGGCGGCGGCGCCTGGAAATCGGCCCGCGAGGTGGTGGCGGTGCAGTCGGTCCTCGTCCCCGCCGCGCTCGCCCGCCCGCGCGTGCACGTCGTCGAAGCCTGAGAGCCGGGAGTCCCGAGGATGAAGCTGCGCGCGCTCGCCCATGCCCGCACGGGCGACAAGGGCAACACGTCGAACATCGCGCTGATCGCCTACGACGCGGCGGATTACGAGCACCTCGCGGCGCACGTCACGGCCGAGCGGGTGCGGGAGCATTTCCGCGGGATCGTGACCGGCGGTGTGACCCGCTACGCGCTGCCGAAGATCGGGGCGCTGAACTTCGTGCTCACGGGCGCGCTCGGCGGCGGCGTCACCCGCTCCCTGGCCCTCGACGCGCACGGCAAGGGCCTCGGCTCCGCGCTCCTCGATCTGGACATCCCGGACCGGCCCGGAACCGGGGGCGCGCCGCCGCGGTGAGGCCGCCGGCCCGCCGCGCGATCCCGGGCCTCAGCGCCAGCCGAGCAGCACGAGGAAGCTCGAGAAGGTGAGGGCCGAGGCCATGAGGGTGAGAACGAGCGGATCCATCCCCATCGGCTAGCGGTCGGCCGCCGGCGCGGCCATCGGGCGTTCGGCCGCTGCGGCATGATCGCGGGCGGCCCGCGATCCGGGTTCGAACCACAGGCCGCCCACGACCGTTGACGGTCGTTCAGCGTGACCGTTCGAAGAGCCCAGATGGACCGCCCCCGTCGCGTCGGACTGCCCTGGTACGCCCCGGAGCAGTACCAAGCCCTGCGCACCAGCCTCGCGGACGGTGCCAAGCTGCCGCCCGACTACGAGACCTGGCGCATCGCCACGGAGCAGATGGAGCGGGAGGTGCAGCGCAGCGGCGTCGAGGTCGTGCGCGTGCCGATCGAGCCGGAGATCTTCGCGGCGTGGTGCGAGCGCGCCGGGCTCCCGCGGGATGCCGCGGCGCGCGCCCGGTACGCGGCCGCCGCGCTGGCGGCGGATTGGGCCGTCTGAGAGCGCCCCGAGCGGGGCGACGCGCGGAGGAGGCGGCCGCCGGGACTCCGCGCGGGCGCAGGTCCTCACCGACCGCACCGGCGCGCAACCGGATCGGACCGACGGCGCCTTGCGCGGGCGGCTCGGCCTGCTCCCTCGGCGCCCGTGGGCCGGCGTCGTGCGTGTCATCCAGCCGGGCCGTCCAGACCTTCGCGGCCGCCGACCGGAACGGCAACCCGTTCCTGCCAGCGCGGGACCACCCTGTTCGCCCGCGTCGCGCGCACCGGTTTCGGCGCCGCCGACCCGAGCCTCCAGGGGTGGCGCCCAGTTCAAGGGCCGCCCCGTCGGCGACCGTGTCTACAGTGCCTGCATCACGGTGAAGGGCTGCCGGTACGGCGAGCCGCGCACCGTGTCCGGAACGCCGACACACCGGTGGTGAGCGGTCCGCCGTACCCGCTCAGGGCGGCCGGTTGGGACAGAGCGGAAGCGCGGCCCGTCATGCCGCATGGGACGAAGGCCGCGCCGAATCCGGGGCCGGAGCCGCGTCGGGATCGGCGGAGGTCCCATCCGGGAGGGCCCGCGCCCGGATCAGGCTTCGGCCATCGGGAAGGTCTCGGCGAGCGCGCATCGGAACGCGGTGCTCCAGAGGATGCTCCGTTGCAGCGCGCCTTGCATCGCGGACAATCAGCGCGCGGCACTCGGGCTTCATTCCCCCGCAGCGAAGGTGGCACCGAGTGACCAAGCCGGTCGGGCGAAGGAAGAAAATGCCGATTCATCAGCACCTTCGACGGTGCTGGCGGAGACGGAGGGATTAGACCCCAAGCATCGCTTAACCGATTCTAGGATAAGCAAGCCCCGGCGATTGCACGGAATCGCGGTTCGAGATAGCGGTACGACTGCGGTACGAACCCCCTCCCGAGGACGTCCATCCAGTGCCCCGCAGAACCAACACAGGCGTGCGCTACCTCGCCGAGTATAAGGGGTACTACCGCGTGACGATGGCGGTCCCCCGGCAGCTCCAGGACCAGCTCGGCCAGCGCCTCGTCAAGGGGCTGGACACGCAGTCCCTGCTCATCGCGAGGGCTCGCGCCCCGCAGGTCATCGCCGAGTTCAAGCGCCGGATCGAGGATGCCTGGACGGCGCGCGGAGGCAAGAAGCACAGCCTCCTCGCCGAGGCCCTGGAGGTCCGGGGCATGCTGCAGGACGCGGACGAGGACATGGAGCACTTCCTCCGCCAGGGCATGAACGAGCGCATCGACAAGATCCTCAGCAAGGGGGCGACCTACAAGACGGTGTGGAACCCCGAGCTCGGCCCGGACGAGATCCGCATCCCCACGAAGGAGGCCCTGGCCGAGGCGGAGGAGTACCGGCAGATCGTCCGTGGGAGCACGCCGATCGCCTACCACCACGAGTCGTTCATGCGGACGCTCAAGATCGCGGACCGGTCGAAGCTCGACGAGCCGCGGGCGCTCGGGATTTTCCTGGACTGGCTGTCGACCCGGAACCCTCCGATCCAGCCCTTCATCGAGAACGTGACCCGGCCCGTCGCGCTCCGGTACATGGACGAGATGCCCGCCTACACCGGGCTCGCGTGGGGATCCAACGCGAAGTATTTCGGGAGGCTCAAGTTCTACTGGTCTTGGCTGTCGAAGCGGGGCTTCGCCAAGGGGAACCCGTTCCATGACCTGACGATCGCCAAGGACAAGGTCGCGCACGACGAGGAGGAGCGGGCGTTCACGGACTCGGAGATGCAGCGCCTGTTCATGGGCGACCCGCCCGAGGGCAGGTCCATGCTCGACGTCATGTGGGTGGCGGCCCTGACCGGGGCCCGGCTCGACGCGGTGATCGACCTGCGCGTCGGCGAGTGCGACGACGGCTGGTTCACCTTCAAGCCGCAGAAGAAGGAGAAGTCTTCGCGCGACGTGCCGATCCACCCGGACCTGCTGCCGATCGTGCGCCGGCGCATCGAGGGCAAGAAGCCCGACGACGACCTGTTCCCCGAGTGGCCGGCCCCCAAGCCTCCCTCGGTCAAGCCGCGTTCATCATATTATTCGAAGAGGTTCACCAAGTATTCGCGTGATATCAAGGTTCGTGATGAGCTGGAAGGCAAGAGAAGGTCTCTAATCAACTTTCATTCATTCAGAAGATGGTTCATCACGAAGATGGAGCGCGCGGCCGTCCCGGGCGACCTCATTGCGGCCATCGTCGGCCACAAGCGGTCCGGGCTGACGCTCGGCCGCTACAGCGACGGCCCCGAGATGGGGGCCGCCATAGAGGCCATCAAGAAGGTGCGGATGCCCCCGCTCGACGGCAGCGTCGTCATCGAGGACCGCAGCCTTACACCGCGCCGCAGGAGGCAAGCATGAAACCGTTCCCCCGTTCGAATCCCGACTCCTCCGCCAAACCCTAGGGCCTCGCAGGGGGTCCGCCCCCTACGGATCCTCGCCATGACCATTTTCCTGACCGCCGACCAGCACTTCGGGCATTCCCAAATCGCCAGAATGTGCGGCCGCCCCTTCGACGACCGCGACGCCTCGGCCATGAACGAGGCCATGGTCGCGGCCTGGAACGCCCGGGTCCGGCCGGCGGACGACGTCTGGCACGTTGGCGACTTCGCCATGAGGCTGAAGGCGGGGCCGCTGCGCGAGATCTTCGACAGGCTCAACGGGACGAAGCGCCTGGTCCGAGGCAACCACGACCACCGCGACACGCTCGACCTTCCGTGGGCCGAGCCGCCGCGCGACCTCGTCGAGACGACGGTCGAGGGGCAGAAGCTCGTCCTCTGCCATTTTCCTATGCGCGCGTGGCGGGGGTCGATGGGCAGCGCCATCCATGCCTACGGCCACGTGCACGGCCTGTTCGAGCCGACTCGGCTGAGCCTGGACGTCGGCGTGGACGCATGGCCCGGCATGGAACCGGCCAGCCTCGCCCAGGTCGTCGCCCGGGTCGAGCGGTCCGAGCTGGAGCCGGAGGAGCAGCGGCTCGTCCGGGAGCGGCGGGAGAGGGCTTAGAGCAGGTCCTGCCCGCGCGTCTCGCTCCAGTCGACCGGCCCGGCGGCGAGGACCTGCCCCACGAAGGCGTCAAGGTCGAAGTCTTCCTCAGGGGCGGCCTCGGCCGCGGGCGACCCAGATTCGCGCGGTGGCTCGCCGTCCGACCCGGGCTCGCCTTGGGCCCCGGGCGGGGCCCCTGCATCGTCGGCGGCGGCATCGAGGGTGGCGGCCCGCGTCCGCAGGTCGGCCGCGGCGGCCCGGGCGATCGCCGGCAGGGAATCGACGACCCACTTCGGGACTGGCTTCGCCGCATCGGTCTCCAGGAGCCACTGCGCCACGCGGGCGCGCCCGATCTCGCGACCCGTCGCCTCGTGGATCGCCTTGGCGAAATCGGCGTGCCAGGTCCCGGTCCTCGCGCCGAAGGACGCATCCCCGATCCGGCGGACGAGGTCCCGGCGGCGTCCGCGCTCTCCCGCGTCAGTGAACTCGCGCGCTCCCATCGGTACCTCGTCGCCCCTTAGTGAACGGATCGTATCACCAACTGGAGGAAGTGAACACACGCGTTCACCAGACGAGTGCCTCCATCGCATCGGCGTCGTCGTCTGGCAGCTGCACCGGCCCTCCGAGCATCGCGGCCTCGCGCGCATACGCGGGTGCGACGAGGTCCCAGAGGTCCGGGGCCAGCACGGAGAAGGCGGGCACGACGACGGCGGCGCCGAGCTCGAATTCCTCCGCCACGTGACGGGCGGCCTCCAGGGCGACGCGTGCGTGCTCGGCGCACGATGCCCTGCTCGTCTCCACCCGGGCTCGCATGGCCGCCGCGACGCAGGCCTCGGCTTCGGCGATTGCCGCCCGGCACAGGGCGGTCCCGTTCTCGCGGAGGCGCGCGTGCTCCGTGCTGCCGCCGGCGATGTGCGCCATCGAGCGGCCGGCGCAGAGGGCCGACACGTTCGGGACGGGCACGACGCGTTCGGACGCGTGGCGCACCCTTCCCCTCGCCACGTCCCGGATCTCCCGCGTCCGCAAGGCCTGGGCGAACCTGTTCAGCGCCGGTGTCAGGCGAGGGGATTCGACGGCCACGAACAGCGTGTGGCTCGGACCCGAGGGACGGATCGGCCCGTACAGCGACGTCACCCCATGCAGCAGGCGCAACGGCGCGCTTTCGTGGTGCTTGAGCGACGTGACGGACGCGGCCTCGCGGAGCGCCCTAAGCAGCGTGTAGTGACAGGTGCGTTCCATGACCGCCTCCGAATGGCATCGGCCCTTGTCGGGACGGCCCTGGCCGAGGGCGGTCCGGAGAAGGGCCGGGGCACGGGGCCCCGGCTGCTGGGTTCAGTCGCGGTAGTTCCCGAACCCATCGCGGGGGCGGTCCCAGTCGTGCGCATCCTCACGCTCGTCGCGGGCGATGCGGGCGTCGTCGGCGGCCTCGCGGTACGCGACCTCGGCGCGCTCCTCCGCGGCGGATGCCGCAGCGATCGCGTCTGGGGTGCCGTGGGCGAACGCGGCGGAGGAGGCGTCCCGGGCACGGACGAGTTCGCGGTAGGCGGCCGCGCTGGCGGCCTTGGCGGCATCGTAGTTGGCGCGGGCACGAGAGTGGGTCTGGGAAGATGACACGGGTGTCTCCGAAGTTGGCGGGGCGGCTCGGCTGAGGCCCGTGCGAGGCCGGCGAGATCCGCGGAATCGCGGCGCCGGCCCCGAGGCGGGCGTCAGTCCACGCCCTCTGCCAGGGCAGCAACGTCCGGGACGTACAGGCGGGCATCGGTCACGCCGACGTAGCCGTCGGCCATCGCCTTTTCGGCAACCTTGCGGGGGCAGTCATGGATCACGACGACCGCGTCCACTACGGTCCGCCAGTTGGCCCTGGAGCCGCCCGACGTGACGGATCCCTCCAGGCGGACCACGCCCTCGCCGAGCTTGGCGCTCGAGTCCCGCCCGAAGGCCCGGGCAATGACCCGGCCGGCGACCTCGACGGGTCCCTGCCAGCTGTCCTTCTCGATGTGGCACTGCAGGGAAACGGTGTCCGGCTCGCCCTCGCCGTCGCCGCCGTAGGACCGCTTGAGTGCGGCCCGGACCAAGGCCTCGTTGCGGGCGTCGACGCGCCAGGCCGGGGACTCCCAGCGGCCGCCCATGTCTCTGAGGCGCTTGTTGAAATTCGTGTTCATGTGCGGCGTCTGCACCAACAGGTCGGTGCCGGACTTGGTGATCTGAATGGCCACGTGGCGTTCTCCGAGATCGTGCCCGCGAGGTCGGGCGGGTGGGTAGGCCCCTCGACGAGCCGCCCTTGCGCGAGGGCGGCTGGTGGAAGGGCCGGGGCGAACCCCCGGCGGTGGTCAGAGGACGGTGGGGAAGGGGAGGACCTCGCCGGTCACGGGCAGCTCGACGAGCTCGGCGTTCTTGGCCTCGACGATCGCCACGAGGGCGTCGAGGGGGATCTCGATCGAGGTCTGAGGGATCGTGGGGGTGGTGGTGGGCTGGGTCATCTTGGCCTCCGCGAGAAGCGTTCTGCTCTCTCAGTGAACATAATGGTTCACTGAAACGGAGGCAATGGGTAGGTGAACGTTTTTGTTCACCATGTCGCTCAGGCGCCACCCCTGCCGCCAGCGCCGCCCTCCGCCGCTTCTCTGGCCAGGCGGTTGCGCCGCCTGGTCTCTGCGGCGCGGCGGGCGGCCTCGCGCCGTTTCTCCGCCTTGTGCAGATACTCGGCGTCATCGACGTCGAGCCGAGCGAGGGCCTCGCGGGCGTCGCCGGTCAGCAGGGCGAGATCGGGGTAGCGCCGCCAGACCCTGCGAGCCCGGTCGTAGCCGATCGGGACTTGGCGCTCTCCGTCAAGCAACCGCACGCGCTGGGGGGCACCCGGCGCGAGCGGCGGCGGGAACCAGAGGCCAGCGCGGCCGCCGTCGAACAGCAGGACTTCGGCGGTGAGGCCTCCGATGGCGTCGTGTTCGATGGCCGTCACGAGGACGACGGGGAGAGGCACCTCCGGCGGCACCCAGGGCAGCGCCAGGCGGAGCAAGGCCTTGACCAGGGCGTCCTCACCGGGGGCGACGCGCTCGACGACGAGCAGGTCGTCCAGCGCGGGGATCAGGGATTCCTGCGGCATGGCTACTCCCCCCACCGGATGCCGGTGCGGACGCCGGCGAGCCAGGCGAGGGCGCCCAGCGCGACGTACGCCCAGCCCCACGTCCCGACCCAGACGACGGCCATCAGCTGCGGGCTGTCGGTGCCGAACAGCGCGACCCCGGCCGGCGTGAGCGTGCCGGCCGTCAGCAGCCGGTCGATGGGCTCGCCCGCCGCGGCGGCGATGCCCTCCCTCAGGGCGGAGCGGAGATCGGGAATCATCGGACCGCCCCCGGCTTCGCGGGCGCATCGACGGGGCCGTATCGCCGCGGCAGCTCGGCGAGGCCGAGGGCGGCCAGGACGCGCTCTCCCGGATCCCGCTTCCCCGCGAGGACTTTGCCGACGTAGCTCTGGTTGATCTCGTGCAGCCGCGACCAGACCCTCTGTCCGCCCGCAATCCGGACGGCGGCTGAGAGCACGATGCGGACGTCCTCGTCCGTCAGGGGGCGCCGGCTCACGACCGGGACTCCCGCAGCGCCTCGCGGCCCCGCTCGTCCGTGGGCAGGCCGTGCCGGGCGGCGGCCTTGGCGATCGTGCTGGGCTTGCAGCCGTAGGCCGCGGCGATCCGGGCGATCGGGATGTCGGTGTGCGCCAGGGCCATAGCGAGCGCCTGGGCGTTCGGCGCGCGCCCATTGGGCTTCCCGATGCCGAGCCGCCGGCAACGGTAGGCGACGCGGTGCTCCTCGACGCCGTGCATCCGCGCGATCGACGCCCTGGTCTCACCCACATCCAGGAGCTGGCGCAGCAGCGCAGGCGGCGCCCGGTACTCCCCATCCCTTATGTACATCGGCGCGCCCATCCCCTTGCCTCCCGGTCCCTTTGAGTCCACGATTGGCCTCAGTGGTACGAGATGTAATCGCAAATTTTGCGGTTAGAAAGGGTTCTACGATAACGAACGCGCCCCATGGTGAATCGAGGCTGAGTCCTGCCCAGGACTCGCCCCCGGCGTCCGGGACGGTGACGGTAGTGATGAGGGCCGGGGCCGTGCTCCGGCCGGTCCTCGTGTGGAGCGGGACGCGCACGCGCCTGGAGGACCGGCTGGTCGCCGGATTCCAGAGCTATCCCAAGCGGCCGCACTACATCGACGAGGCGCAGACGACGTGGAAATCCGCGCACGACCTGCCCGTCGGCGCGGTCGTGACGACCGCGCGCCAGACGCCATGGGATGACGATACGTACCTGGTCACCCCGGACGGCCTGAATGCCATCACGCGTGCCCAGGCGTGGGACATCATCGACCCGGCCGGCGCCGAGGACAGGGCCGCCGAGCGCGAGCACCACCACCGCGCCGACTTGGAGGCCCTGCCGCTGCATCTCACCCGATTCGTCGGCCACCACGGGTTCCAAGACGGGGTCCACCCGGCCGGGAATTCCTATTATTTCGCAGAGAGATGCACGCGCCGGCAGGCTTTCATGCGCCGGGCCACCCGGGCGGAAATCGCGGCCCTCGGTGGCTAGTGCGCGCCTGCGCGCTTTGTGGCTCTCATGGCGGAGTGCTCTGCTCCGGATGAGGGGCCGGCGCCAGTGACCGCGCCCCCTACGCACAGGGGTTCACATGTCCTTCTTCGCCCGCCTCGCCTCCATCTTGGCCCGCATCATGGGCGGCCTGGGCACCGCCGTCGGCTACGGCCTGCAGGTCCCCGGCGCGCTGCTCAGGAGCGTCTTCCCGAACCCGGCGCTGACGCCCCGCCGCGTGGCCGACGACGCCGTCGCCGAGGACGACGCCACCGACCCGGGTTTCAACTTCGAAACCCCCGGGTTCGGGCTGTTCGTCCAGCACGCCGCGCAGGCGCTCAAGGATGGCGGGGAGGCCGCGTTCGCAGAGCATGTGCCCCACATCTCGGAGCCCGTCGCCGACTGGCTGCGCAGCCTCAACCGGGCCGAGCTCGCCAAAGTCTGCAAGGTCGCGGTGCCGGATCTGACGCGCCACGTCGCCGCCAAGACCGTCGCCGAGGGCTCGCCCCTGCTGCCGTCCTACGTCCGATTCGTCGAGCAACAGTCGGCGGCAGAGGCGCGCAGGACGGTCGAGATCGCCGTGATGGCCGCGAAGGCCCGGACCTCGTTCAAGACGATGGAGGCCGAGGTGGCCGCGATGGCGAAGCGCGGGCCGCGCCCGATCGCGGAGCCGACATGGGACGAGCGCCACGACCTCGGTGGGGCGCGCCCCGCCTTCCGCTGAGCCATCCCCAGGAACGAAGAAGGGGCCCGCCGGTCATCCCGGCGGGCCCCTTCTCTTTTGGCGGTCCCCGGCGGCTCAGATGCCCAGGGCTTCCCGGAGCGCCGCCGTCATGTGCCTCTCCTGCGCCAGTGCCTGCCGCAGCGCCGCGATCTCCGCCTGGGCGGCCCCAAGGCGGGCCTCGGCCTGGGCCGCACGCCGGAGCGCGCCGCGCTGCGCCTGCCGGGCCTCCTGGAGGCGGATCGCCAGCTCCGTGACCGAGTCGACGGCCTGCTCGCGGCGGATCCGGTGCTCGGCCTTGGCGATGGCGATGCCGAGGCCGATCGAGCTTCCGACCCTGGCCATCGTCCCTGTGACCTCGATCGCCGCTGCCGTCCCCATGCTCATGGCCGTCTTCCCTTGTTCCGTGAGCCCAGGAGAATCGAGTGGGAGTCCCGGGTCAACGGGGGTCCGCTGGCCACGGTTAAGGGATCCCTGGCCGGGCCGCGGGCCGACGTGCGCCCGACGTCGGGCCGACGTCGGCCTTAAATAGCCTTTCTGTAATTTTGTATTCAGCCCGATAAGCGACTCTCGCGACTCGGGAAATCGACGTTTTCCGAAATGGCTAGGTACAAGAAGCGCGTTACTAGGGGTTCAGGAGCGTTCCAGGCGGGGTGTCCCGTATTGAATCAGGAAAGCCCCGGTCGCGGAAGCATGGGCGAGCGTTACTCGTCTGTGGATAAGCTGCGTTGCAACGGGGGGTGGACGTGCGTTGCAACGCGATTTCCGGTCAGGCACTCCCTCGTTACACAATAGGCAGGTAACGGTAGGACAACTCGTCGGCGTGAATTTCACTCGCCTCCGGAACGATGGCCTAGACGTGGGTGCCCGCGATCCCGACAGCGACCGTGGCCCCGAATAGCGCAGCGCCCGTGTTGACGAACTCGATCAGCGACCCCGGCGACACGAGAAGGGCCCCGGCCCCTGTCAGCGGCATGCTCCCTCCGCCTGCGGGGATCGCGGCCGGGGCGACGGTGGCTCCGTCGACGTGGATCTCGAACGTCGTGGCCGGCGGCGAGGCGGCCGAGGTCGGCGAGGGCAGCAGCACGATCCCCGAACCGGTCCAGGCCAGCGGGATCGAGATCGGGGTCGCGAGCCGGCGCACCGCGCACGTGCCCGCCGGGATCCGGTTGGCCGTCACGTCCACGGGCGAGCGCATCGAGAGTTGACGCGAGCGCGAGAGGACGGTCTCCGACGTCCAGTAGGGATAGCCGCCCGGGTCCACGCTGCCCGGCGCGCTGCCCACGGGGATGACCCTGGTCGGGTCGGTCCAGACTGCATCCAGCCGTGGCGGTGGATGCGACCGCCAGACTCGGCGATGGGGATGGCCCGCTCCAGGGTCATCAGTCCCTCGACCATGCCCATGGTCAGGCCTCATCATCCAGCATGCGGCCCATGGCGTAGGACGGCACGTAGCCGTCGAGGACGTTCCCGCTCGGCCTGATGGCCCGCAGCATCGCCGTGTAGACCTTGCCCTTCAGCACCCCTCCGGCCTTGCGGTAGGCGAATAGGAACGGCCGCACGTCCTCGGGCTGAGCCGCGAGCGTCAGGCCGAGCTCGCGGTCAGACAGGTGCTCGACAGCCTTGGCGGCGGCCTGGATCTTGGCGGCCAGCGCCATGGCACGGCCATCGAGGATTCTGACGATCGCGTCGAAGTCCCCCCAGAACTCCTCGGGCAGGTCGCGGCGCTTGTCGTCGAGCGGCAGACCGGCGTTGAGCACGTCCCACACGGCGAGCGGCGTGCAGCGCGAGATCAACGCGTGGATCCGCTTGTACTCGGACCCCTTGATCTTCAGCCGCGTGCCGTCGCTGAACCGGACGACGAACCCCTCCATGGTGCGGGGCATGTCGCCGGCGATGCGGACGAGCTCCGCGATCGACTGGAACGGGTGCCTCCACGCTACGAAGAACCCGGTGGCGTCGCCGACCTGCAGCATCTCGGACCTGTCGAGCTCACGTCCGGTGTCATCGTAGGCGCCCAGGAAGACCAGCCCGGAGGTGACGTAGCGGACGACGATCACGTTCTCCGGGTAGAGCGCCTCGAACAGGTAGGTGGTGCCGGGCACCAGGGCCGAGGTGTCCCGGGCATCGAGCCAGGCCTGCGCCCATGCCGCCTGGGTCGAGACGAAGGCGCCCTTGGTCGCCGTGCGCCACCGGCCGGCGTGGTGGAAGGCGATGATCAGGCTGCCGTCGAGCTTGTCGAAGGCCTCGAAGGGTAGGTCCGGCGCCACGCCCCGGCGCTCGCCGAGGTTGAAGAAATTCGGGAACGGGGTGGCCACGACGGCTTGCTCCGCCGGGTCGACGATGAGGCCGCGGGCCACCAGCGAGAACGCGTCCCAGGCGTCGTCGTACACGCACCGCTGGGTGTAGCAGTAGATGTGCAGCCCGGTCTCGGGGCACTCCTTGCGGCTGACGAGGCCGCGACCGCGCGCAGCCTCCAGGCCCGCGACGAGGTCGGCATAGGGGATCGTGCGAGCGGGGTGCATCTCAGCCTCGTGCTTCGTGGGTGGCGGTGGTGATGGCGGTGGCAGCCGGGGCCAGTCCGAGCTCACGCCGCAGGTCATCCCGTGCCGCGAGCAGGCCGTGCCGGTAGGCCTGGTGCGCCCACGGCAGGATCCCCTCGGGCGGCTCGGGCTGCCACGCGGCGAGGTCCCGCTCGTAGCCGTCGAGCTCCTGCCTCGCCGTGGCTGCCTGCCGGGCGGCAAGGCGCTCCTGTGCACGTGTCATGGATCGCTCCTGAGGGAGGGGCCCCGATTGAGGCCCCTAGCGCGCCCGCTTCCGCTTCGGCTGCCGGTCCGTCTCCGCCGGCGGCAGGCCAAGCTTCCGGCGGAGCTGGTCCCTGCGCTTGACGAAGGTGGCGAGGTCCAAGGCGAGGAGCGCCGCGGGGATGCCGGCAGGCGGCTCGTCCCTCACCTTCCGGACGGTCTCCTCCATCTCGGCCAGCTCCTGGCGCCAGCGGCTCTCGGCGAGGCTCTCGTCGAAGATCGGCATGGTCAGCGCTTCCTTCTCTTGGCGGTTTCACGGAGGATGTCGGCGATGCCGTCCCGACGGGGCCGGGGACGCTCTGCGGCGGCCAGCGCGCCCACGAGGACGACGGCGAGGACGAGCACCAGGGCGGCGCCCCAGATGACGAAGTCGAGGGCGAGCTCAGCCATCGCTGCGCTTGCTCCAGGCGATCGCCTTGCCAATGGCGACGCCGATCGGGACGGACGCGACGGTCCAGACAGCGATGACCTCGGGCACGGTCACGGGCGGCTCTCCCGGCTATGGGTGGCGAACAGGGCCAAGGCGACCGAGGCGAATAGGAGGGTCGCTCACGGCAGGGTCACGATGAGCAGGAGGGCGAGGCCGGGCGGGCTCACCACGCGCAGGCTCCGGCGGGCTCAGGCTTGGGGACGATGCCGAGGGCCTCGTGCCGGGCGGCGAGTCTGTCCTCGATCGCGGCGATGCGGTCCTCGACGGCACGGGCCCACGCGGCAGATGCGGCGTACCGGACGGTGTCGCGGTCGGCCTTCCACGCCTCCAGGCGCGCCACGAGCTCGGCGGTCGTCAGCCGGTCCAGGAACTCGTCGCGCGGGAGGGCGGAGCTACGCATCGCCGCCGACCACGACATAGGTGACCCGGCGCTCAACCCCGACCGAGGCCAGCAGCCTCGGGCCCGGCGTACGACGTCCCTGCAGGACGTCCCGGACGTGGACCTCGCTCAGACCGGCCTTGCGCGCGAAGGCACGGACGGAGCCAACCGCCGAGACGAAGCTGATGATGCGTGCGAGTACGGCGGCTTGATCCATGTCCGGGCCGGGATCCTGTTCGCCGCGAATCCTCGTCGTCCGCTGCGAGCCAAGAAGCTAACAGGCGCGCACGCCTGGAACAGCGCTCTCGGGCGGTTCGATTTCAGAGTTGACGTGACGGCTCCTAGGAGAGGTCCGCATCCGATGTCTACAGGCGTGTCGGAACAGCATGCGGAGTTGCCGGAATGCCACATGTACATGTGTGCACCCCGGACATGTACATGCCAGCGACGTCGGCGATGCTTCGGGTACCGTCCAGGCTTTCTCAGAAATACCTGGACGAGGGGCCTCAATCGGGGCCCCTACCGTCCCTTGCGGGCCATGTGCTCCAGGCGGTCCGTGAATTCTTGGGCGAGCCGGTCCGGCATCGTCTCGGCGGCCTCCTGCATCGCCCGCTGCCAGCTCGGCGTGGCGATCGGCTTCATCTCGGCCTTCGGGGTGCTGAGGAGGAGGAGCCGCGGCACGTCGTTGTTCACGACCTTCGGGACGCTGACCTCGGTGCCGTCGCGCCGGGTGAACTCCGTCGTCGGGGCGGACATGCGGCCGGCCTTGATCGCCCGGGCCGTTCGCTTGCGGCCGACGCTGGCCACGACCCGGGGCGGGCGAGCCCAGATGCCCGGCTGCCACGTGTAGCCGCTAAGGGCCTTGTCCCCCGGCCTGACCTCGAACACCCCCCACCGGGCCGAGCCGGCGGTCATGCCGGGGGTGCCGATGTTGCGCTGGTAGCCCCGGGCGGCCATGCGGGCGATGTTCTTGGCGTCCCGCCCGGGGACCTTGTCGCCGGCGCCGGGGCGGCCGAGGCCGGTGTAGCTGATGGCCCCCGGGTTCGGGATCTTCAGCAGCGTCTGGTCGGCGAAGTAAGCCTCCACGCCGACGTCGCCGGGGAGACGGGTCTGGTTGCTGTCCCCGAAGGCGTACTTCAGCCATGTCGACTGCAGCGGCAGGACGAACACGGCGGCCGAGGCCTCGCCGACGGTCGTGACCTTGTTCAGCAGGTCCTTGTCGACGACGTACCGGACGGCGTCCCGGGTTGCCCGGTTGGGATGGTCGAAGGTCGTGTCCACGGACCGGCGCCACCGGTTCGCGCCGTCGATGACGGTCCCCGTCAGGGCGTATTGGACGGCGCGGGGGAAGCGGTCGAGCCCGAACGACTCGAACGCCTGCTGGGCCTCGCGGACGGCCTTGGCGACGTCGAACCGGACGGACAGGGACACGGGGCGGCTCCGGGAGATGGCGGGGCTGGAGGAGGTCCTCGACGGCCGCCGCGGGAGTCTACGCTGGCCCCCGGAGGGAACAAGGCCGGGACAACTCAGGCGGCCTCGGCGACGGCCGCGGCGGGATCCGGAGGGGCGCCGAGACGCAGCCGCTCGCGGACGGCCTCGCGGGCCGAGGCGGGATCCATGCCGGCCTCCTGAAGCCGCTCCCGGGCCCGGCGGACGACGTCGACGAGGGGTAGGGCCGGATCCCGGCGGCCGGTGGCCTCGCGGGCTTCGATGTGCAGCCGGACGAGCGTCGCGACCACGGCGGCGTCCACCGCGGCGACGTCGGCCTCGGCTTCCAAGGTTGCGAGCCGGTCTGCGCGGGCCTCGCGCCACCGCCTGTTGCGCTCGCGGCCGCGCTCCAGGCGTGCCTCGTAGATGGCCTGTGCGATGGGGGTGCGGGACTTCTTCCGGGGCTTGGCCATAGCGGGATCCGGCGGCGTTGCAACGCGCGCAGCATCGGATGCCGGGATGCAAGGATCAAAGGACGGACGGAAGGCGGGGTCCAGAAACACGGAAGCCCCCGCGGTAGTCCGCAGGGGCCTCACACGTGTGGTGCACGTCCCAACCAGCGACGGCAGGTGAAGGGATTCTAGCGGACCACCATGCCCGCCACAAGGGCGTTCAGCGACCGGACGCCCGGCGGTAATCCTCGGCGGAGGCGGCGATTTCCTGAGGGGTCATAGGGCGCCGCGCAGCCGAGGAGCGGGGCGCATCGGCGATGGGGCGACGCCGGGTGAAGGCCCGGACGGGGCGGGGCTGCCGGACTTTGCGGGGCGGAGGAACGGCGAGCGGCTCCAGGTGCTCCGGGAGGCTCGTCCACTCACCGGTCAAGCTGAGGACGACCCGGCCGTGGAACCGGTCCTTGGGGTCGTCGATGACGACGTAGCCGACGTCGGGGGCGACCTCGATCATGACCGAGATGTCCGAGATGCGCCGAACCTTGGGCTCGGGGTAGGGGGCGGGGCCAACGTCGACCTCGGCCGTCGCGAGGGGGGCAGGGCCCGGGGCGGAGCCCCCGATAAAGCGTGACGGAAACCGAACCCCCAGGTCCTCGGATTCGCGGACATCGGACGGCTCGATGACGGTCTCGACCGGCTCGACCGCGACGGGCTCCATGGCGACCGGTTCGGCGAGGGGCTCGGCCGGGGCAGCCGCCGCTAGCTTCATGGCCTCGATGGCCCACGTCCGGCCACGTCCCGTGGCAACCCGGATGGCCTCGATTGCCGCGTCCGCCGTCCCGCACTCGGACCGGATGGCCAGACCCTGACGGCCCGCCTGGAACTTGGCGTCGGCCCGGTCGGCGCGGGGGACGGCACCGTCCCGGATCCTCTTCGCTGCCTGCCGCTCCCTCGGCGGGATAGACCTTGCCTTGCCAGGGCGGACCAAGTTCAGGCCCGCGGCATCCGCCTCCTCCTGGGTGACGCCGAGCAGATCGGCCATCTTGGCGCCGGAGTGGTGGAACAACACGTTCCAGACTTCGTCCTTGTACTCGGACGTCTCGCCGGCCTCGTGCCGCCGCATCCTCCGGCCGAGGCTCTGGAGGCAGTCCAAGGCGTCAGGGACCGTCAGCCCAGCCATGTGGGCGTACAGCGCCGCCCAGGTCTCGGGGTTGCCGCCATGGATATGCGCGTGGCAGTTCGCGACGAGGAACAGCCAGCAATGGCGATGCCCCTTCGCGATGCCGCCGCGGTGCCCGTGGAGGCGCATCAGGTCGGCGAGCATCCGATCCCTCACCCCGGCGGTACCGGCGTACTGCCGGGCGCGGCCGACGTTCCGCTGCGGCCTGCTCCGAGGGTTCTGGGCCTTCCACGGGGCCCTTTCGGCGAGTCGCCTGCGCAGCTCTGTGCTCGTGATCGGGAGCACCGAGTCGGCGAGGTCGTCGAAGCGGCACCTCTTGATGTCATCGATGCAGTCCGGCCAGAGCCGTTCGCAGTACGAGTCGGATGCCTGGTTGTAGCTACCCCAGATCCGGAGCACGCGGCTGGAATCCTGCGTGCCGCGGTCCAGGCCGGCGTCGCGGAACGCCATCCACATCCCGACGAGTCGGTTCTCCTGGGCGTCGCGGTCGGGGTCGTCGTACCGCCTCGCCGGGACGCTGCCGTCATCGGTCAGGGTCGGGCCGTAGAGCGCGTCCATGACCCTCTGCACCTTGCCGGCGGCCTCGCCCGGCAGGGCTTCGCAGGCCCAGGCCGCGTGGAGCCCGCGGCCGCTCCGCGTCCAGTAGCTCGGAGCCGGGACGCCGGCAGCGGTGATCGCTGCTGTGAGCAGGACCTGCAGGTCCTTCAAGGGCATTTCGCGGTAAGGAAGGGGGTTGCCGTTCTTGTCCTCGGCGTAGGGGTCGAACTCCAACCAGGCGTGCCCGACGGAGCACAGGGCATCCCCCTTCCGGCTCCAGGAGAACCTATTCATGCTGACGAACTGCGCGTCCCTCAGGATGTCACACGGGATATCGCCGCGCGCGCGGATCAGGGGGAATTGGCGGTAGGTGCCATGCCACTTCGAGGAGAGGACGATGTATCCGTCCGAGCCCTTGGGATGGAGGATCCGGATGTGCTCAAGCATCTCCATCACGTCGCGCGGCAAAAGGCTGTGCTTGGCGTTGCGCGGCTTGCTACCATCTCGCGTGGCTAGCAGGAACGCGGGGACGATGGGACCCCGCACAGCCACGGCCTCGCCCTGCAGGCTGCCTGCACCCGCGGCGGGAATGGCTTTCGGGGAGACATGGGTTCGGGGCGCCATCTTCCGTCGCTGTGGGTTAGGCGCGGGCACCACTCCGCGCGTCGAGCCATGAGGCTAGCCCCGGACCCAGCAATCTCCAAACGGGCACCGACACGCAGAACTACCTAGGCCGCTTCCCCTAGAGGCTGTTATGGACCTGCGTCGGGCTGATGCTCAGATGAGCGGGGATGAGCCCGACCCGCAAGTCGTATCCGTCCGACGTGTCCGATGAGGAGTGGGCGCTGGTCGCGCCCTACCTGACGCTGCTGCGTGAGGATGCCGGTCAGCGTGAGCATGCGTTGCGCGAGGTGTTCAACGGGTTGCGCTACGTGGTCAGGAGCGGCTGCCCGTGGCGGCTGATGCCCCACGACCTGCCGCCCTGGTTTGCCGTGTATCAGCAGGCCCAGCGCTGGCTGGCGGCCGGCTGTTTCGAGCAACTGGCCGAGGATCTGCGTGCGGTGCTGCGCATGGCGGCCGGTCGGGCGCCGGAGCCGAGCGCGGCCGTGCTCGACAGCCGGACCTTGCGCTCCTCACCCGAGAGCGGCGAGCGGGCCGGCTACGACGGAGCCAAGCGCAAGAAGGGTTCGAAGCTGCACATGGCGGTGGATACCCTCGGCCACCTCCTGGCGCTGCATGTCACACCCGCTGATGCCGATGATCGCGCTCAGGTCGCCCGGCTGGCCAAGACCGTGCAGGCGGCCACCGGCGCGAGCGTCGAGATCGCCTTCGTCGATCAGGGCTACACCGGCGAGAAGCCGGCCGTGGCCGCCCGTGCGCACGGCATCGAACTGGAGGTCGTGAAGCTGCCCGAGGCCAAGCGGGGCTTCGTGCTGCTCCCACGCCGTTGGGTCGTCGAACGCTCCTTTCCCTGCTCCACACGCTTCCGCAGGCTCGTCAAAGATTACGAACGCTATGCAAGCACCCTGGCAGACCTGCACCTCGTCGCCTTCGTCTGCCTTCATGCTCAAAAAGGCCGCTCAACTCGCCGCAGGTTCATAACAGCCTCTAGCACTACCTGGGCACTTTGAGGGGCGGTGGGCGTTTTGATCCCGCGGTGGCACTGCGGGAGATGGACATGGGCGAGAGATCGTCGGGGCCGGACCTCGATGTATGGCTGGCCCCGTTTCTGGCTGCGATGGGGCGCAAGACGCGGCGGACCTGGGCGCCGCTGTACCTGCGCGGCCTGCTCGGCCCCGGGGATCGCAAGAGCCTGCAGCCGATGGCCGCCCGTCTCGGGCTGCCGGGTCACGACCAACTGCAGCACTTCATCGCCAGCCCGGCCTGGGACGACGGCCCGCTCTGGGCGGAACTCACCCGTACCGCGGACCGGCTGGTCGGCGGATCCGACGCCTGCCTGGTGATCGACGATACGGCGCTGCCGAAGAAGGGCACGCGCTCGGTGGGCGTGGCGCGCCAGTACTGCGGGCACCTCGGCAAGAAGGCCAACTGCCAGTCGCTCGTCTCGCTCACCCTGGCGCGGGGCGAGGTGCCCGTGCCGGTTTGCCTGCACCTGTTCCTGCCGGAGGAGTGGGTCGCCAACCCGAAGCGGTGTGAGCGGGCAGGTGTGCCCGAGGCGGCGGTGGTGCCGCAGAGCAAGGGCGAGATCGCGCTTGCCGAACTCGACCGCCTGCAGGCCGAAGGCGTCCGCTTCGGTGTGGTACTGGCCGATGCCGGCTACGGCTGTAGCGCCCTGTTTCGGCATGGCCTCGACGCGCGCGGGCTGACCTGGGCGGTGGGGATCGCCAAGAACCAGAAGGTCTACGATCCCGACGTGCGGCTGGTGGAGCCGGGCGGGAGGGCGCGCAGACCCGTGCCGGATCAGGAGCCGCAGGAGGCCGAGGCGGTTCTCGCTGCGCTGCCGTGGCGGCGCGTGACGTGGCGACAGGGCACGAAGGGCGCGCTCGCGGCCCGGTTTGCCATGACCCGCGTGCGGGTGGGCGACGGTCCGATCTGGGGCAACAACCGCCATCTGCCGGGCGCCGAGGTCTGGTTGGTGGGCGAGTGGCGCGCCTCGGGCGAGCGCAAGTACTACCTCTCGAACCTGCCGCCCCGCACGACCCGGCGCGCCCTGGCCGGCACAATCAAGGCGCGCTGGGTGTGCGAGCAGGGCCACCAGCAGTTGAAGGAGGAACTGGGCCTCGACCACTTCGAGGGCCGCTCCTGGACCGGCCTGCACCGGCACGCGCTGATGACGTGCATCGCCTGCGCCTACCTGCAGCACCTGCGCCTGGCTGGGCCCGACCGGACGGATGGGGGAAAAAAAGGTGGCCGGCCTACCGGGACCGCCACCGTCTCCGAGCCTGCCCGCCGTGCGGCAGGCCATCATCGGCCGCCTGTTCGTCGGCCTCATCCCACCGGTGCGATGCCCGCACTGTCGCCGCCGCTTCCGGCTGCCGTCTGACCTCAAAGTGCCCAGGTAGTGCTAGGGGGAGGCCCATGTCGGGGGCATGCCGAGTCCGGATCCAGCCCGCCCGGCGCGCGAATCGACGGCCACGATTCGGTCCCAGGGCCGGCAAGATCCGGATGGCCCATCCTCGGCCTGATCAATTATGACTGAGTACTGGTCGGACGGTAATTACCGTGCACTTGAGATGCGCCTCCCTCTCGGAGGGCGGGCCGCAGTCGCGGTTTCGGTAAAGCCGTGAGAGCTTCAGACGAGGTGTGGTCGCGAGGGCTGGCCGACTAGTTTTCGTGTGTGGTCAATAGCAAGGAGTTTGAGGTTAGCGTATCAAGTCGCCAAGCTCTTCGATGTCAGACCTACATCCAACGATCGGCCGTCTCGAAGATTTTGGAAGAGTCATAGTCCCCGCTAAGATGTCTCCCGCTACGCCGAGGATTTGGCTAGCTCGATGTAGCCAAACGCGTTCAGGCGTGAGCAGAATACACCGATCATCGTTCGCTAATATTACATGCTCTGGGCGTCTAGATATTAATCTTGATCTGATTGCGAAAGCCCAAGCTCGCGGCGGCGTGACTGTGAGCAGCAGCGCAAATGGATTATCTTCGTTGTAATTGAAAATATGAACTGATTTGATGACATTGTAGGGTATAAATTTTCTTGCATCCTTGGTTAGTGGTGCAAAATTCCAGATCGGGTCATCGGATAAGTTGCAAGCAACAGGTTCAATTTGAATTTTTAATTTAGGGTCGTAAGTCGCCCCATTCTGAAAAGGAAACCGGTTAGGTTTAATTGATCGCCAGATTCGAGTCATTCTGATTTATCCCAAAATATAAATCTTTCAGACCGCCTCAGAAAGATAGTTTCATCATGGCTTTTGCTTTGCGTAAGCGAGATTTTTGGCAGGGACCAGCCTAAAGCGGTGAGTGACTAGGGTGTGAACCGAACCAAGGCGTTGCAGGGTTTGTCGTTTTGTGATTCCAGGCGGCCGTTTTGCGGCCTGGAGGTAGCGATGGCGGACCTGTTCTGGCTTTCGGATGAGCAGTGGGCGGTGATCGAACCGTTCATGCCCAAGGATCAGCCCGGCCCCGAGCGGAAGGACGACCGGCAGATCATCTCGGGCATCCTGCACGTGCTGACATCGGGCTGTCGCTGGCGCGATTGCCCGGCCGCCTACGGCCCGCGTACCACGGTCTACAACCGCTTCAACCGCTGGTCGCGGCGCGGCTTCTGGAAAGCCATGCTCGCCGCGCTGGCCACGGCCGGATGGGCAGGTGATGCAGCCGCCCTCGACAGCAGCTACGTCCGGGCCCACCGCTCAGCCCATGGCGGCAAAGGGGGGCGACGGCGCAGGCTATCGGCCCGTCGCGCGGCGGCCAAACGACCAAGATCCACGCGCTCACCGATGTCCTCGGTCGCCCTGGCGTCCTGCTACTGACGCCCGGCAACACCAGCGATGTGACCACCGCTCCGGCGGTCTTGGCCGAAGCGCCTGGTCGGATCCAGCGTCTGGCCGCCGACAAGGGCTACGATGCCGACTGGCTGCGCGCTGACCTGCGCAAGAGCGGCATCACGCCGGTCATCCCGGGCAAGCGCGGCCGCAAGCGGAAGATCCGCCATGACAGGCCCCGCTATCGGGAGCGCTGGCGGATCGAGGCGACCTTCAACCGCCTCAAAGACTTCCGCCGCATTGCCACCCGCTACGACAAACTCGCCCGCAACTACGCCTCGGCCCTCGCTCTGGCCGCCGTCATCGCCTTCTGGTGCTGATCGAGTCCACACCCTAGCACGCGCTCATACATAGAATGGGGTTAAGACGCCATATGACTCCAGAGCTGAAGCGACGGCTACTGGTCGAATCGTGCAACGCACGTTCACAGACGTATCGGAACGTTAAGTCGAGTTGCTGTGCGGCAACACCTCTGCAAGCGTTCAACGCTCAAGAAGCTTAGTGCCGCGTCCCGGTTTTCTCGCTAAGCATTATGGCAAAGGTCACAACTAGAGCCATGCCCGCTCACGTGGCGACGGCCAAGTTAATTTCGTGCCCGGCGGCAGCGATGCAGATGCTGCACTCATCGACCGTGAACCGAGTGAAGGCCTGCCGGATGGTGTACCACAGCTCGGGGATAGTCCGGGCCACCGCAGTTCGGAGCAGGCCCTTCAACTTAGCGAAGATCTGCTTGATCGAATTGAAGTCCGGCTGTTGGGCGGGAGGTAGAGCAGCCTCGCCCTCACGGCCTCTATGGCCTTCCGCGGAAGACTCACGGGGTTAGCCAGGAACAGCTTCTCTGTTGCGCAGGTCGTTCACGGTGGGTGCCTCTCCACACGCGAACCCGTCCCCATGATGCAGCTTGTCATCCCGGGACGGGATGGCGCCGCAGGAAACCGAGCAGGATCGCGTTGAACCGCGCGGGCTGTCGGAATGCAGTCAGTACGCCCGACGCGATCATCGTCTGCTTACTGGATCTCGCTTGGGCCAACTGAATGGCTGTGATAGGCGCGAAGCCGAACGGCCGATTTTGCAATCATTGTCGACTCGGCATGACGTCGTCGGGCCGAAAGCGGAATGGCTGCTGTTAGGCTCAGATTGCGGGCAAGCGGACGTTCAGCGCGGCTAATTTAATGGGCTCAGAGTGCCGTCCTCAGGACCATCCACATCATACCACTGAAGGTCTGCATCAAGTTGCGAATCGGGCGTGACGCTGCTGATGCTGGCGCAAGCTGACGCCCAGTTTTTGCACCCCGGCGCAATGATGTGCTCTGAGGCGCAAAGTTCTGCTTAGATATATCTCAAGTTAGCCAAGTGGCAACAAATTAAACCTGAAGATATTTCGATTGATCGTCTTCCCTTTTTTGCAACCCGGCTCCCGGACCTGATCATCAAGGACTACGCCGTGCTGGCAGGCCGGTGGCCCGTCGTTTCCGAGGCAAAACCGGCTACCTGCGCGCACGCGCCTTCGGCGCAAGCCTAGGCATCGCTAGGACCCGCAGGCATCGAATGTTTCGAGACTGGCAAGCACCACTCATCGCGCCGCCGCCATCTCGGCAGCCTCGGCCTCACCTCTGCGGCCACCGACAAAAATACAGGTTGCGGCGCCCGGCGGCCTCGCACGAGTCGATATCACGTCGGCACTCCGTTCCGGTCCAAGACCCGCTTCACGGTCGAGCGCGCCGCCTCGATGGCCACTGTGGCGGCGCCGAGCGTCCGCGGTTCGGTCGGCCTATTCAGGGCATGGCGGGCAATGCTCCCGGCGAGGTCGTCCACCTCGCCCGCCATCGCCTCCAGGCGCGCACGGTCGGTCTCGCGGCGCGCCTCCGAACGAAGCTCCAGCAGCCTCCCTATGGCCACCTCGATCCGCTCCCGGCGGATGCGTCCGAGGCGCTGCCGCAGCCACGCGGCGGTCGAACCCAGTCCACCACCGAGGATGGCGACGAGGTAGATCCAGCTCTCGTAGCGCTCGATGAAGGTCTCCTGCTCGCGCTCGTAGTAGTCGATGGCACCCGGATGGCTGGGCAGGCGAGCGCTGGTTGCGTCGGCGGTGTCCTCGTAATCGGGGTGGGTGACGTCCTCGGCCGCCGGCACGGTCTCTGCGAGCGCCGTGCGCATCTCGAACAGGTGCTGGGTCACTTCCGCGGCCACGCTGCGCGACAGGCCGGAACGGGCCATCAGCCGGTAGGACGAGCCCACGGTCGCGACGTCCTCGCCGGGGAGGCGCGGGTTGCCGCCGTACAGGGCCGCAGGGACCGTGACCGCTTGCAGGCGCGGCCACCGGGCCAAAAGGGCGGCGGTGTCGGGAAACCCGATCAGCGCGACCTCGCCGGCTTCACTTGCCTCCCCCACGAGGCCGACGATCCGTCTCGCGGACGGGAGGGTGGGCGTCGTCACCAGCGCCATGGCGTCGATCCGACCGTCGCGGAAGGCGGCCGCGACGTCGGACTTCTCCACGGGAACCAACGCGACGGACTTTCCGCCCACGACACCGGTCGGAGGATTGGTCAGGAGTTCAAGCCCATCGTGGGCGAGGAGATCCCGCAGCAGCGTGCGATCCGCCGTCCGCGCGGCCAGCATGCCCAGCCGCTTCCCCGCGAGGTCCGGGATGGCCTTGATGCCGGACGCTCCGGGAGCCACGACGAAGGCCGCGAGCTCGCGCAGGATGGCGAGCGTGAGGCCGTTCCCCGGCAGCGCGACGTCGGGCCTGACCACCGCGAGGTCGGCCTTGCCGCCCCGCAGTGCCTCGGCGCTTTCCTGCACGCCGCCGAACGCGACGACCTTCAGGCGGACGGCGAGCTTTCGACGGGCGAGTTCGTCGGCGTAGGCCTGCAAGAGGGCTGGCTCGGTTCCGCCGCTCGGGGCGACCGCGATGGTCAGAATCGTGGCCCGGGTCAAGTAGAAGCCAGTGGCGACGAGAAGGATGAGCAAGAGCGCCAAGCCGAGGGGCAGCCATGCCCCGCGACCATCCGGAAACGCTAACTTGCGCACGACTGCCCCCCAACCTCGCCGGGTCGACCGGCAGTAGCGCCCAGTTGGGCGGCGGGCCTCCCGATTTCGAGGGGACGGAAAGTCGGCACCAGAAATCCTAACGACACACTTACGGAATCGACGTCGCTTCCCGCTCGAACCCTAACGCATTCGGGCCCAGCTTAGGGTCGCGGTTCAACGAGGACCGCGCGAACCCCAGACACACGATGTCTCCCACCATCCACGTTGCCGCCATCCATGCCGAGGCCCCCGCCTCGGACGCGGCCCGGTTCATCGTAGGCCAGGACCCGGAAGGGCACTGGGTCGCCATCGAGACCCACGGGCGGGCCGGCGGCATCTTCCGCAGCCGGAAGGCCGCCGTCGACTACGCCGAGGACGAGACCGACCACCGGCCTGACGCGGTGTTCCTGTCCGGGGAACGCGTCGAGTTCCGCATCTGAGAACGTGCCCGGCCCACTGGAGCGGCCGGGCCGCGCTTCCCATATCACTCCCGTAACAGATCCCAGGGGTCACCCGTGTCCACCCGTTCCGTCCGAGCCCGCCACTTCCGGCACCTGGGTTCCGGGCGCCGCAGCGCAGACGCCGTCCGGACATCGGACCTCGTCCTCGCGGTCGCGGGTGTCGCCACGCTCGGCGGCTTCTGCCTCCTGCTCGCCGCCGACGTCCTTGGCGACCTAGTGGGCATCTGACGCCCTTCGAACGGCGGGCGATGCGGTCGGCAGGTCCTTAACGGGATACTGATACAGCGACCCCGTCCGCCTTCTCGAACCCTTATGCGAGAGCGTGCAGGCTCCGGGACCTTCCGTGTTCCCAGAACTTGCCATGCTCGCCCTCCGCACCGCCAGCATCGACCCAGACGCGCAGGGGCGGCGGCTCGCGCAAGCGCGCATCGCAGGCAACCTCGCCGACGTCGACCTTTCGTCCGTGATGACCTTGGAGGATGCCGAGGACGTATCCGACGCGACCGTGAGGGCGCTCGGCTGGGCGCAGATCGGCTACGCCCTCGTCGGCACGCATCCCGCGGTGGCGCGCACTCTCCGGCTGGGCGGGCCGGTCGTCGGACCGCTCCTGCGCGAGGCCATCCTGGACGACGGCGGGACGCTCCGGCTGCCGCGCGGCGCGCTCGGCGCCAGCGTCGGCCTCACCTTCATGATCGGTCGCTCGTTCCCATTCACCGACGAGGAGGCGACGACCGCGCGCAACGCCCTCGGCGCCTGCGCCGCCTGCCGGCTCGACCTGCACATCGTCGGGCGGCGCACCGCGCTGCCGACGGTGCTCGACGAGCGGGCGGCGACAGCGGACCTCGGGCTGGAGGTCGCCCACGTGGCCGGACCATGGATCGACGGCTGGATGAGCGCGGACATCGCCGCCGGAGAGGCGAGCCTCGCCATCGACGGGAACGTGGTCGCCCGTGGCCACGGGCGCGACGTCATGGGCGACCCGCTCAACGCGGTCGCGTGGCTGGCACGCCACCTCGCCGACCGCGGCTCGGGCCTGAACGGCGGCGACCTCGTGTCGGTCGGCAGTTGCTGCGGCCTCGCGCAGGTGTTGCCCGGCCAAATACTGACGGCCAGGCTTGGCGGGCTCGGCCCAATCTCGCTCAGGCTTTGCTGAGCATCCGGTCGCCGACGACGGCGTGCAGCGCGGCGGCGTCGCGGGCGCCGCGCAGGGCCGCCGCGGTCTCAGGGTCCCGCAGCCACCGCGCCACGCAGGCCAGGGCGTTCAGGTGCCGCCCCTCGCTGCCGGCGGGGAGCAGCAGCAGGAAGACGAGGTCGATCGGGCGGTCGTCCACCGCGTCGAACTCCATCGGATCGCGCAGCCGCGCCAGCAGGCCGAACGGTCGGTCGATGCCTTCCAGCCTCGCATGGGGCAGCGCCACGCCGTCCCCTACGCCGGTCGAACCCAGTTCCTCCCGCCTGGCGAGGGGGGCGAGGATCACGTCGACGGCGAGGCCGAGCCGGTCCGCGGCCCGCGCGGCCAGGCTCTCCAGCAGGGCTTTCTTGGATGGGGCGCGCAGGCCCGCCAGGACGTCCTCGGGCGCGAGGATCTCGTCGATGGTCATGGTGCCGGCCGGCGGGGCGTCGAGAGCGGCATCAGTGCGTCGTCTCCGTCGTTCGCGGCCCGGCATCGTTCGCGGCGCGCGGCTTGAGGTTTGGCTCGTCGTCCGGGGCCCGGAGGCGATAGCCGACGCCGGTCTCGGTGAGAAGGATGCGCGGCCGCTCGGGGTCGGCCTCAAGCTTCTGGCGGAGCTGGCGCACGTAGACGCGGAGGTATTGCGGCTCGGACGAGACCGCGACCTCGTGCATGAGTTGCGCGTGGGTGAGCACCTTGCCGGCATGGAGCACGAGCACGCGGAGGAAGTCGTACTCGCGCGGGGTGAGCTTCACCTCGACGTCGTCGACCCTCACAACCCTGCGGACGAGGTCCACGCTCAGGCCGTCAATTCGGAACACCGGACGCTCGCCGCGCTGGGCGAGTTGGTGGCGCAGCGCCGCCCGGAGTCGGGCCAGGAGCTCGGCCATGCCGAACGGCTTGGTCACGTAGTCGTCTGCGCCAAGGTCCAGCGCCTCGACCTTGCCGGCCTCGTCGTCCCGGCTCGACAGGACCACCACCGGCAAGCCGGGATGGCTCGCCCGGATCGTCCGCAGGAGGTCGTGGCCGCGCATGTCCGGCAGGCCGAGGTCGAGCAGGACGAGGTCCACGCCCTCCCGCCCCAGCACGTCCAGGGCGGTCGCCCCGTTCGGCGCCTCCAGGATGGCGTAGCCCTGGGTCGAGAGGCCCATGCGCAGCAGCTTACGGATCGGCGGCTCGTCGTCGATCACGAGGACGGTCGGGCTCATGCGGCGATGTCCTTTGACGACCGAGCGGGGACGGGCAGTGTCACGGTGAAGACCGCGCCCAGCCGGTCGTGCCGGTTGCCCGCGGTGACGGTGCCGCCCATCGCCTCGACGAAGCCGCGCGAGATGGCCAGGCCCAGCCCGGTACCGGCTCGGACGCGGTCGCTCTTGCGCACCCGGTAGAACTTGTCGAACAGGCGCTCGACGTCCGCCTCCGGGATGCCGTTGCCCTCGTCGAGGATCTCGATGCGGACGGACCGTCCGTCCTGGCGGGCCCGCACCGTCACGGTCGTGTCCTCGGGCGCGTACTTCGCGGCGTTGTCGAGGAGGTTCACGAGCACCTGCTCGAACAGGACCGGGTCGAGGCGCAGGGTCGGCAGGTTAGGCGCGAGGTCGACCGCGATCCTATGGCCGCACAGCACCTTCTCGACCCGGCGCAGCGCCGTGTCGACGGTCTCGGCCACATCCTGCGGGGCGAGGTTTGGCGCGACCGCGCCTGCCTCCAGGCGGGTCATGTCGAGGAGGTTCACGATGAAGCGGTTCAACCGCTCCGATTCCTCGATGATCGTACCGAGCAGCTCCGCCTTGGCCGCGCCGTCAAGCGCGGTGTCGAGGTCGCGCAGCGTGCTGGCCGCGCCGAGCACCGACGCCAGCGGCGTGCGCAGGTCGTGGCTGATCGAGGTCAGCAGCGCCTGCCGCAGTCGGTCGGTCTCGGCGGCGCGCTCGGCCCGGTCGAGATCCTCCACGAGGCTCACCCGCTCGATGGCGAGCGCCCCCATGTCGGCGAGGGCATCGAACATGCGGCGGCCCTCCGGCGTGAGGATCGGCCCGGTCCCGTCCGCGTCGAGGCCGACCACACCGACGGTGCCGCGCCCGGTCCGCATCGGCAGGAACAGGCGCTTGGCGCCGGGCAGCGTGTCGGCGCCCCGGCCCGCGGGGCGGTCGTTGTCGAAAGCCCACTGCGCCGCCGCGACGTCGGCCTCGTCCAACATGTCCTCCGGCGGGTAGCCGGCCCGCACCGTCACCGCCTTGCCCTCGGGTAGGAGGAGCACGACGCGCACCTTCAGGATCGCCGCGACCTGGGACGAGGTCGCCCAGAGCACGTCGTCGAGGGTGCCGCAGGCGGCGAGCTTGCGCGAGAATCCGAACAGCCGCTCCGTCGCCCGCGCCCGTCCCTGGCTCACCATGGCGGTCAGCCTCGCCCGGGCGGCGAGGTTGGAGACGAGCACGGCCACCAGGGTGAAGAGCAGGAACGCGGCGACGTTGGTCGGGTCGGCGATGGTGAGGGTGTAGACCGGCGGCAGGAAGAAGAAATTGTAGGCGAGCGAGGCGGCCACCACCGCGGCGAGCGCCGGGCCCAGGCCCCATTTGACCGCGACCCCAACCACGGCGGTGAGCAGGAACAGGTCGGCGTTCTCGACGCCCGCGTAGGGTTGGGCCACGACCGCCGCACCGAGGCCGGCCCCCACCGCGGCCAGAGCAACGAGGTAGGGCCGGGCGTCGAACGCCGTGCGCGGTGCGGCGGTCGCGACGGCGCGACGTGTCGGCTTCTCCGGCTCCACGGCCTCACCGGGCACCACGTGCACGCAGATGTTGCCCCCGTCCCGGACGAGGTCGTGCACCACCGAGCCGTTGACGAGTTCGAACAGGCGGGAGCGCTCCGACTTGCCGACCACGACGTGGTTGACGTTGGCCGAGCGGGCGTAGGCCAGGATGTCGTCGGCGGTCCGGCGGCCGCCGGGGAGCGTGACGGCGTCGCCCCCGAGCTTGTCGGCGAGCCGCAGGGCCGCGGCGATCCGGTCGCGCTGGGCCTCGCTCAAGGAGGCGGCGCGGGTGCCCTCCACGGCGAGCGCGGTCCACGGGGCGTGCAGGCGGTCGGCGAGACGCTTCGTGTAGCGGACGAGGCCGGAGGACCGGGGATCCTCGCTGACGCAGACCAGCACGCGCTCGCCCGCCGCCCAGGGGCCAGCGATGGCGTTGGCCCGCATGTGGCTCAGGAGTTCGTCGTCCACCCGGTCGGCCGTACGCCGCAGCGCCAGTTCCCGCAGGGCCGTCAGGTTGCCCCGGGAGAAGTAGTGCTTCAGCGCGCGCTCGGCGTTGGTCGGGACGTAGACCTTCCCGGCCTTCAGGCGCTCGATCAGGTCGTCGGGGTTAAGGTCCACCACCTCGATGTCGTCGGCCCGGTCCAGGACCCCGTCAGGCACGGTCTCACGCACCCGGATGCGGGTGATCGAGGCGACGACGTCGTTCAGGCTCTCGACGTGCTGGATGTTGAGCGTCGTCAGGACGTCGATGCCGGCATCGAGCAGTTCCTCGACGTCCTGGTAGCGCTTCGGATGGCGGGAGCCCGGCGCGTTGGTGTGGGCGAGCTCGTCGACGAGGGCGAGCGCCGGCCGGCGGGCGAGCAGGGCGTCGAGGTCCATCTCTTCAAGGACGGTGCCGTGATACGGCACGGGCCGCCGGGGGATCACCTCGAAGCCGTCGAGCAGGGCCTCGGTCTCGGCCCTTCCGTGTGTCTCGACGACGCCGATCACCACGTCGGCCCCGGCCTTCAGCCTGGCACGTCCGATCGTCAGCATCTCGTAGGTCTTGCCGACGCCGGGGGCGGCCCCGAGGAAGACCTTGAGTCGGCCGCGGGTCCGTTCCTCCCGGCGCGCCGCTTCGAGCAGCGCGTCGGGCGAGGGGCGGTTCGGGTCGCGGCCGTTCTCGGACATGCTCGTTCCTCAGCGCTTGGCGAGGTCGTCCAGGGCGAGGTTGAGCGCCAGGACGTTGACGCGCGGCTCGCCGAGCAGGCCGAGCGTGCGGCCCTGGATCTGACCGGCGACGAGGTCGCGCAGCTTGTCCTCCGGGACGTTGCGGGCCTTGGCGACGCGCGGCACCTGGAACAGGGCTGCGTCGGGTGAGATGTCCGGGTCGAGGCCGGAGCCGCTGGTCGTCACGAGGTCGACCGGAACGGGCTGGCCGGGGTTCTCGGCCTTCAGCGTGTCGAGGTCGCCCTTGACCCGCTCGGCCAGCGCCGCGCTCGTCGGGCCGAGGTTCGAGCCGGAGGAATTCGCCGCGTTGTAGGGCGCCGGGACGGTCTTGGTGGCGTCGGCCGGGTCCGCCGCCGTGGTCGCCGAGGGGCGGCCGTGGAAGTAGTTGGCCCCGGTGAAGTTCTGGCCGATCAGGCTGGAGCCGACGACCTTGCCGTCGCGCTCGATCAGGCTGCCGGCGGCCTTGGCCGGGAAGATGGCCCCCGCGATGCCGGTCATCGCCAGCGGGTAGGCGAGGCCGGTGACCGCCGTCATGGCGACGAGGAGGACGAGGGCGGGGCGAAGCTGGTTCAACATGGCGAGGGCTTTCGTTGGACGGCTCCCCTCCCCACGAGGGAGAGGGAGAGGACGCAGACGTTACGCGAGGTGCAGGGCGCTGACGGCGAGGTCGATGGCCTTGATGCCGACGAACGGCACCAGGACGCCGCCGAGGCCGTAGATCAGCAGGTTCCGGCGCAGCAGCGCGGCGGCGCCGACGGCCCGGTAGGTGACACCCTTCAGGGCCAGCGGGATCAGCGCCACGATGATGAGCGCGTTGAAGATGATGGCCGACAGGATCGCGCTCTGCGGCGAGGCCAGGTGCATGACGTTCAGCGCCTGGAGCTGCGGGTAGAGCGTCAGGAACATCGCCGGGATGATGGCGAAGTATTTCGCCACGTCGTTGGCGATGGAGAAGGTCGTCAGCGCGCCGCGGGTCATCAGCAACTGCTTGCCGATGCCGACGATCTCGATGAGCTTCGTCGGGTCGCTGTCGAGGTCGACCATGTTCCCGGCCTCGCGGGCGGCCACCGTACCGGTGTTCATGGCGACGCCGACATCGGCCTGGGCGAGCGCCGGGGCGTCGTTGGTGCCGTCGCCACACATGGCGACCAGCTTGCCCTGGGACTGCTCCTTGCGGATCAGCGCGAGCTTGTCCTCCGGGGTGGCCTGGGCGAGGAAGTCGTCCACCCCCGCCTCGGCCGCGATGGCGGCGGCGGTCATCGGGTTGTCGCCGGTGATCATCACCGTGCGGATGCCCATCTGGCGCAGTTCCGCGAAGCGCTCGCGGATGCCGCCCTTCACGATGTCCTTGAGGTAGACGACACCGAGTAGGCGGCCGTCCTTGGACACGGCGAGCGGGGTGCCGCCGGCCTTGGCGATGGTTTCCGCGATGGCACGGATCTCGGTCACGACGCCGGTCTCCGCCTCGGGACGGACGGCCAGGGCCACGTTCGAGCCCCGGCTCGCCATCGGCTGGCCCGAGACCGAGGCGATGACCGCATCGACCGCGCCCTTGCGGATCGACGTGCCCTGCAGGTCCACCCCCGACATCCGCGACTGCGCGGTGAACGGCACGAAGGTGGCGTTCAGGCTCGCCATGTCCCGGGCGCGGATGCCGTACTTCTCCTTCGCGAGGACCACGATGGAGCGGCCCTCCGGCGTCTCGTCCGCGAGCGAGGCGAGTTGCGCCGCGTCGGCCAAGTCCTGCTCGGTGACACCGCGGACGGGACGGAACTCGGTGGCCTGCCGGTTGCCGAGCGTGATCGTGCCGGTCTTGTCCAGCAACAGCGTGTCGACGTCACCCGCCGCCTCGACGGCGCGGCCGGACATGGCGAGCACGTTGAAGCGCACCAGCCGGTCCATGCCGGCGATGCCGATGGCCGAGAGCAGCGCGCCGATGGTCGTGGGGATCAGCGTCACGAACAGGGCGACCAGCACGATCACGGGGATCGACCCGCCCGCGTAGCTGGCGAAGCTCGGGATCGAGGCCACCGCGAAGACGAACACGAGGGTCAATCCGGCGAGCAGGATGTTCAGGGCGATCTCGTTCGGCGTCTTCTGCCGCGACGCACCCTCGACCAGAGCGATCATGCGATCGACGAAAGTCGAGCCGGCGGCCGCGGTGATCCGGACCTTGATCTCGTCGGACAGCACCTGTGTCCCGCCGGTCACCGCAGAGCGGTCACCGCCGGACTCGCGGATCACCGGAGCGGACTCGCCGGTGATGGCGGCTTCGTTGACCGAGGCGACGCCCTCGATCACCTCGCCGTCGGAGGGGATCAGGTCGCCGGCCTCGACGAGCACCACGTCGCCGACCTTCAGCGAGGTGCCGGGCACGCTCTCGTAGCTGCGACCCTGGCCGGTGAGCCGCTTGGCGGTCATCTCGGTGCGGGTGCGCCGCAGGCTGTCGGCCTGGGCCTTGCCGCGGCCTTCCGCCAGCGCCTCCGCGAAGTTAGCGAAGATCAGGGTGAACCACAGCCAGAGGATGATCTGGCCTGAGAAGAGGAGGTCGCTGCCGCCGGTGAGGAGGTCGCGGGCGAACAGGATGGTCGTGAGGACGGCCACGACCTCGACGACGAACATGACCGGGTTCCGGATCATGGCGCGGGGGTCGAGCTTCCTGACGGAGCCGACGAGGGCCGGCCCGACGAGGGCGGCGCTGAACAGGGATGAGGTCTGGCGGGACATGGTCTGAGGTGTCCGGAGAGGGGCGGTGGGGCCCGGCCGCGAGGGCCGGGCCTGCCTTGGTTCAGGGAGCGGTCGCACCGGAGGTCAGGACGAAGGCGGCGGCGAGGGCGAGGCCGCCGAGCATCACGACGCCGAGCAACGCCATCACGAGGTCGGAGGTCCGCAGGGGCTGGGCACCGCCGCGGTCGTGCCGCAGCGGGGGGCGGTGCAGCGCGAGGTGGTGGCGCGGCACACGACGGGCGTGGAGGGCGCGAGGCATGCCTCAGCCCCCCGTCGCGAAGGTCTGGCCGGCCACGGCCGCGAAGTGCTCGACGATGGGTCCGAGCGCCAGGGACGGGAAGAAGGTCAGGCCGCCCATGATCAACACCACGCCGACCAGCAGCCCGATGAACAGGCCGCCATGGGTCGGGAAGGTGCCCGCGGAGGCCGGAACCGTCTTCTTGGCTGCGAGCGAGCCCGCGATGGCGAGCACCGGGATCTTCACGAAGAACCGGCCGACCAGCATGCCGATCGCCAGGGTGCTGTTGTAGAACAGGGTGTTGGCCGTCAGCCCGCCGAAGGCCGAGCCGTTGTTCGCGGCCGCCGACGTGTAGGCATAGAGGATCTCCGAGAACCCGTGCGGGCCGGCATTGGCCGGACCGGCAAGGCCCGCGGACACCACCGTGGCGAGCGCGGTGAAGCCCAGCATCATCAGCGGCAGGCAGAGGATGCCGAGCATCGCCATCTTCACCTCCTTCGCCTCGATCTTCTTGCCGAGGTATTCGGGCGTGCGGCCGACCATCAGGCCCGCCACAAAGATCGCCACGATCACGAAGATCAGCATGCCGTAGAGACCGGCGCCGACACCGCCGATAATGACTTCGCCGAGCTGCATGTTGATGAGCGGGATCAGGCCGCCGAGCGCCGTGAACGAGTCGTGCATGGCGTTGACGGCGCCGCATGAGGCCGCGGTGGTGATCACCGCGAACAGTGCCGAGGCCGCGATGCCGAAGCGGGTCTCCTTGCCCTCCATGTTGCCGCCCGTGAGCCCGAGCTGGGACAGGACGCCGGTCGCGTTGGCTTCCGCCCAGTAGGTGACGGCGACGCCGGCCACGAAGAGCAGGCCCATCGCCGCGAGGATAGCCCAGCCCTGGCGCTCATCCCCGACCATGCGGCCGAAGACGTTGGTGAGCGCCGCCCCGATCACGAAGATCGAGATCATCTGGAGGTAGTTCGACAGGGCGGTGGGGTTCTCGAAGGGATGCGCGGCGTTGGCGTTGAAGAAGCCGCCGCCGTTGGTGCCGAGCATCTTGATCGCCACCTGGCTCGCCACCGGACCGACCGCAATGGTCTGCTTGGCGCCCTCCAGCGTCGTGGCGTCCACATAGCCGCCGAGGGTCTGCGGCATGCCCTGCGAGACCAGGAACAGCGTGAAGACGATGCAGATCGGCAGCAGCACGTAGAGGGTGGCGCGGGTCATATCGACCCAGAAAGAGCCCAGCGTCTTTGTGGAGGCACGGGCGAACCCGCGGATCAGCGCCACGGCGACCGCGATGCCGGAGGCCGCCGACACGAAATTCTGGTGCGTCAGCCCAAGCATCTGGGAGAGGTACGAGAGCGTGGTCTCGCCGCCGTAGGACTGCCAGTTCGTGTTGGTGACGAAGCTGGTCGAGGTGTTGAACGCGAGGTCCGGGGCGACCGCCGACTGTTCCGCCGGGTTGTACGGCAGCACCGCCTGCAGCCGGAGGATCGCGTACAGCAGCACGAAGCCGAGCAGGTTGAAGACGATCATCCCCCCGGCGTAGCCGAGCCAGGTCTGTTCCTGGCGGGCGTCGATGCCAGCCACGCGGTAGAGCCCGCGCTCGATGGGAGCGAGCACGGGCGAGAGGAAGGTGCGCTCGCCGTTGAAGACCCGGGTCATGTAGGCCCCGAGCGGCTTCACGAGCGCCAGAACGACCGCGCAGTACAGCGCGATCTGGATCCAGCCGTTGGTTGTCATGGGGGGAGGTCCGTCTGGCCGCTCAGAACCGCTCGGGGCGGACGAGGGCGTAGGTGAGGTAGACGAGGAGGCCGGCGGTCACGAGGGCGCCGAGGGCGAGGTCGAGGGTCATGGCGGCGTGCCTCAGAGGCGATCGCAGAGCGCGGTGTAGCCGGCGGTGAGCGCGAAGAAGGCGAGGCCTCCGGCGATGAAGACGATGTCGAGCATGGGGGTCGTGTCCGGTTCGGCGGGCCGGAAGCGGGGACGCCGCGACCGGTCTTTGCCGACCCTGAATGTGGACCGGAACCGCGTTAGGGTTCGAGACGGAGCCAGGGGCGATCTTATAAGGAAGCCGTTAGGATCGCTCCGATTCCGATCTACCCGCGCTTGCCGGACCAGCGCCTGGACGCCACGCGGCGCGCAATTCGTGGCAGGCTCCGGGCACGTCGATGTGCGCCGACCGATGGCATGCCGCGCGCCACAGGGCCCGGTCGACGCGGACCACGCCGGTGTCTCCGCCGGCGAAGCCGCTGAAGGGGATGCCGCAGGCGGTACAGCGACCGTCGATATGTCGGAGCACGACGGCGTCGGACGCGGTCCCCACCTCCGGCATCGGGGAGGCGGAGGGGAACCTGGGGATCGGGCACGGCAACCGGCCGCGCAGGCCTGGGCGGGAACCGGCGCTCAAGATGGGGGCAACACGTCGATGACGTTCAGGGCAAGCAGCCCGAAGCAGAAGGCCGTCCACGAACCGAGGACCAGGACCATCAGAGCGAAGACGCGGTCGTCCCTGCATTCCGCGGCGATGTGCCGAAAGACGATCATCTGGATGCTCCACGCGGGCGAAGGCCCGGTGGTGCGAGAGGTCTCGCTTACGCCGTTAGGGAACAAGACGGAGGCGGGCGCCGCGGTATAGGTAAGTCATAAGGCGCCGCGGTCGGGTTCCGGGACAGGTCCCTTGGCTCAGCGCTTACCCGCGAGGCGGTGGTCCCTGATCGCGCGCCGGGTCGCACGGCTCGTGCACAGCCGCCGGAATGCGTGCTGCGCCTCTTGCTCGGACGGCACGGCGGCGCGGGCCCGCAGCGTGGCGGCCAGGGCCTCCTCGCCGCGACAGGCATCGAGGGCGCCGAAATCCCTGTCGTCGTTCAGGTGATGGGTCATGTCCGCGCTCCGGTGATGAGGGTCATCCCAGGTGAGCACGGGACCGCGTAAGGATGCGAGATGCCTCGGATGGCATCTCCATCAGGGTTTCATCAGGAGTGCGGGTGCCGATCCTGTCCCGGGAATCAGCTTCCCCGCGGCGCGAAGATGATCAGGCCGCTGCCGAGCAGGCATATCATTCCCCCGACGACGTCCCACCTATCCGGCCGGTGACCCTCGAAGCCCCATAGCCAGAGGATGGCCGCGACGACGTAGATCCCGCCGTAGGCTGCGTAGGCGCGACCGGCGGCCTTGCTCTCCACGAGGGTCAGCAAGTAGGCGAACAGCGCCAGCGAGGCCATGCCTGGGATGAGCCACAGCGGTGACCTGTCGAGGCGGAGCCAAGCCCAGAATGCGAAGCAGCCGGCGATCTCGGCCAGGGCGGCCGCTGCGAAGGCGGGGTAGGTGAGCATGGCCGCGTGTTCGCACGGGCGGGCAACACAACCAAGCCGGGGCGCCGGGCCCCTGTCCTGATGACTTCCTAATCCTGCGAGCCCGCTTGGCGTCTCGTTCCCTTATGCGGGTCGCCTTATCGTCGACGCCAAGGCTTACCGCCCCCCCACCTCACCGCGGCCTGGCCGATCCCGAGGTTCTTCATGTCCCTATCCCGCCTCGACCGGGCCGAGCCGTCCGATGCCGCCAACGCCGGAGCGGACCGGTTCGGGGGCTCGCTGACGGCCCTGGTGACGCCGTTCGCCGACGGAGGACGGAGGCTCGACGAGCGCGCCTTCGCCGGGCTCGTCGAATGGCAGGTCGCGGAGGGCACCGAAGGCCTGGTGGTCGCCGGCACCACTGGCGAGGCGCCCACGCTGACGGCGGGCGAGCACGACCGGCTGCTCCGCATCGCCGTAGAGGCCGCCGCCGGGCGCGTTCCGGTCATCGCCGGCACCGGCACGAACTGCACCCGCAGCAGCATCGAGCTCACGCGGGCCGCCCAAGCCGCGGGCGCCGATGCCGCGCTCGTGGTCACGCCCTACTACAACAAGCCGATGCAGGAGGGGCTCTACCGCCACTTCGCCGCCATCGCCGGCTCGGTCGACCTCCCGATCCTGCTGTACACCGTGCCGTGCCGGACGGGCGTCGACATCGCCGCCGACACGCTCGCGCGGCTGGCGGCGATCCCGAACGTCGTCGGGATCAAGGACGCGACGGGCGACTTGGCACGGCCGACGGCGACCGCCCGGTCGATTGGGACCGTCTTCCTTCAGCTCTCGGGCCACGACGCGACCGCCGCCGCCTTCAACCTCGCTGGCGGACGGGGCTGCATCTCCGTGGTGTCCAACGTCGCGCCGCGGCTGTGCGCCGACCTGCAGCGCGCCTGCCGGGATGGCGACTTCCGGGCCGCGGCGGCCATCCAGGCCCGGCTCGCGCCCCTGGTCTTGGCGCTGGAGCGCGAGACCAACCCGGGGCCGGTCAAGCTGGCCCTCTCCCTCCTGCAGGCGGACGTGTCCCCGGACATGCGCCTGCCGCTGGTCGCGCCCTCGACCGGGACGGCCGTGGCGGTCGCCGAGGCCCTCGAAGCGGTCCTCGGTTCGAGGCCGGAAGCCTCCGGCCTCGAACCCGAGCCGACGTCCCGCGCGGCCTGACGGCGCGCGTCCACCCTCGGCAGGTCGCCCATCCGTGAAGACTGCCCGCTTGCGGGCGAGGTGTCGCCGCCCGAGATCCACCTTGGCCGTGCCGATGACCGGTCCGTTGTCCGCCAGGGCTCGCCACCATGGACGCAGATGCTGGCCTCACCTCCTGAACCTTCCCGGACGCAGACGCCTGGCGTCGTCATGGCTGTCAACACGGTCGGTTCCCTCGGGCGCCCCTACGAGCGGAGACGCGGGGTCCGGTAGCATCGGCGTCTCGGTGGCTACGCCGGCCGGCGGGCGCCGCCGCCCGGGGACTGTCCCATCCGCGCCGCCCGGGCTGGCCGGCTCGATCAACCTGTTTGGGGAGGACGTCGAATGAGCGCCGATAGCGACAGCCTTATCGCCGCGGGTGCTGGCTCGGGGAACCTCTCGTCCGACGACCTTCGTCGGCGGATGCGATCAAAGCTGCCTGATCGAGACCTGAGGGGGCTGACCCGGCTCGACAAGCTCGAAGACGTCTATGTCGAATGCAGCCGCGACAGGATCCTGGAGGATACCTTCGCTCAATTCATGAAGTACCACCTCACCGAGAAGCGCCTGCGCCTCAAGGAGGCTGAGGTCTTCTTCATGATCGGTCCCAGCGGGGCGGGGAAGAGCCTCGCGATGGATCGGGTGTTGCGCGCACACCCGTCCCTTCAGGCGGAACGGCGGTCCTTCGGCGTCGTGCGGCCCCGCATCTCCATTTCCCTGAGCGGATACGTCCACCCCAGGATCCTCGCCGAAATGATCCTCGACGAGGCCGGAGCGCGCGTCGGCAAGATCGGGCGCGGCGACATCTGGTACAGGCTGCCGGAGGAGCTCCTGAAGCGGGAGGTCAGCGTCGTCCATATCGACGAGTTCAGCCATCTCATCCGGAAGGGCAAGACGCCCGAGATCGAGGAACTCGCGGATGCGATCAAGGGGGCATCGATCTCGCGGACCCATCCGGTCGCCTTCGTCCTGTCGGGGCTACCCAAGATCACGAGGCTTCCCATCAAGGACGAGTAGGTAGAACGGCGTAACTGGATCGTTGAGTTCCCCGATCTCCAGATGGAGAGCGAAAGGGTGCTCGTCGTGAAAATCCTCAATACGATGGCCAAGGCGGTCGAGATGAAGATCGGAGCCATGGCGAAGACGGACATGCCCGAACGGATTGCGCACGCCGCACGCTATCGTTTCGCCCGCATCTGCCAGGTCGTCGCCGCCGCGATCCATCAGGCCCTGCACGCCAAACCCGACGCGAAGGAACTCACGCGGGAACACTTCGCCCTCGCTTATGCGAACCGATCCCTCGCCCGTGGCCGCAACGATCGGAACCCTTTCCTCGTGGACGACTGGGATGCGCTGCAGCCCGGGTCGTTCCTCGGGGATACCAAGAACAAGGAGGACGACGACGAGGACGAGCGATGACCCGGGTCGCGGACGTCGAACCTCTGCAATGGGCTCTGCGGGTGCATCCGGGGGAGGTAGCTATCGGCTACGCCTCGCGCCTCGCCGCCCTCAACGGGTATGACCTTCCCACCCTCATGCGCGGCACCGGCGTGGATGTTCGAAGGCTCCACGTTGGCGACGAGGCGGCCGTCCGCCATGTTGCGGCGCTCGGTGCGCTCGATCCGGCCGAGACGGATGGCCTGGTTCGTACGACCCCTCGCAGAAACGGACCTTCGGATTCCAGGATTGGGAGCGAGAGACTCGCGCGGCGCTCACTGCTCACGGGGTTCGTTCGGTTCTGCCCCCACTGCATCGCCGGGGACATTTGCGACGGTCCTGGGGACGTGACGCCCACGGCGCTGACATGGCTGCGTGTCGAGTGGATGGTCGAGCAGATCCACTCTTGCCACGTGCACGCGATCCAGCTCGTCGAAACAGATCTCGTCGCAGGCTTTCCACTTGTGGACTTTTCGAGTGCTATTGCGACAGAGGTGCTGCCTCGGCTCGAACGATTGCGTGTCGAGGCCGTGCCCTCCAAGCCGAGCGACTTCGAGAAGTGGGTGCTCCGGCGCCTTTCCGGCATCATGAACCCGGATGACTGGCTCGACCGGATGCCCCTCTACGCCGCAGTCGATATCTGCGAGGCCCTTGGGATCGAGACGGTCGATAAGGAAGCACACCCTTACGAGTGTCTCGATCCAGCGGAAAGGGCGGCCGTCTCCCTCGCCGGCTTTCGGGTCGCGCAGGGGGCGGAGCCCGGCATCGAGCGCTTCCTCGATGGCCTCGTCTCACGGGCCAACCAGGCTGGCTACGTGGGGAGCAACAAGGTCTACGGGCAAATTTGGAGATCCGTCGGGCGGAACTCGGATCCTGCGTTCGACCCTTTCCGGGACATCGTGCGGCGGCATGCCCTCGACAACGTGCCGTTCGCGGCTGGCACCGTGGTGCTCGGGCAGGTCCTGGAGGCCCGGCGGCTGCACACCATGTCCTCCGCCGCGAGGGAGTCGCGGGTGTGCAACCAGACCCTACGCGGCATGTTTGCAAGACCCGGCGTGGCGCCGGCGCTTCCCGCCTCGGAGCGGACGCGGCTGATGATCGGCGCGGCCGAGTTCGAGGAGCGACTGCGCGAGTTCGGGGTTGCCCTGCCCGTCGCCGCGGTCGTGGCATCGACCGGCATCATCCATAGGCACTTGCTCGAACTCATCGTCCAGGGGGTGATCCCCGTGTTGTTCGGATCGCGCGACGTGGCCAACGCGCGTCACCGCATCGCCCGTGCGGACTTGGAAAGCTTCATCGGCCGCCTGGGCGAGGGAGCCGTGCCTGTCGAGCAGCCGACCCGCTTGCAGGTCAACCTGGGTCATGCGTGCCTGGTCGCATCGACCAACATCGTGGAACTCGTGAGCTTGGTCCTCGCAGGACGGCTCACGTGGAAGGGCCGCCTGGGTGGCGGTGCTCGATACACGGACCTGCTGGTGGACGCCGGCGAGGTGTTGAACGTCCTCAGGCAGGACAGGCCGCCCCCGACGCACATGACCAAGTTCGACGTGGGCGCCGAGATGCGGGGGATGAGCCATCAGCTGGTCGGCCGGATGATCCGGGCGGGCCACCTGAAGGTCGAGAAGGCATTCTGCCCGAGGGTCCGGCGGCGTATCCCCTTGATCACGCGCGAGAGCTTCGAGACGTTCCGCGGCAGGTACGTGACCCTCACGGAGCTCGGGCATACTCAGGACTTGCACTGGCGTATCGTGAGGCGGCACCTCGATACGTCCGGGTGCATGCCGACATATTCTTGGGACGGGCGGGGCAACGCCATCTACGCGTTGTCGAAAGACTTGGAGAAGGCATTGGCCACGCTCCCCGGCGGCGGTGCGCCGAAGGCGCCCTAGTGCATCGGGACCGGAGCCTCGGCCTCGTAGTCCGCCCAGGCAACATCCACGAACGAGAACTGCGTCCGGCCAAGTGCCATGGCGACCTCGCAGGCCACGGCGAGGCTCTCTCGGTCCTTCGCTGACGCCGCGGCGACCTTGTCCGCCGTGACCGGGCCGTCGCCGGAAATGATCCGGCGGAGCCGGGCAAGCTGCCGGCAGGCCTGTTCCACGGTGAAGCCGTCATCGGCGAGGCGCGCGGCCACCCCGGGTAGATAATCCGGGTCGACCGGAACCTCGACCTCGTCGAACACGAACCACCGCATGGCCGTGTCGAAGCTGGCCAAGTAATGCTTCTCTCGCTCCGCGCAGACCGACAGCTGCCTGATTGCGCTCTCCAACGCCGCCCTGCGCGTCGCGCACGGAACGGCGTTCCCGGTCACCACCGGCACGCCGAGCGGAAGGTTCTCGAACACCAAGTCGGCATTCCATCCGCCGTCCGCCTCGTAGACGTGAACGCCGGCGACGTTGGACAGCCGCCAGTGCGGGGATGCAGTCGCGGCCTGCATCGTCATGGTCGTTTCGACGGCCTCGCTTGCGTCGACCAGCCTTCCCTTGAGGTGCTCAAGCAGAGATGCGGCCAGGCGCCGGTTTGGCCGACTCCCATGAACGTAGGCCATCGGAAGATCCCCGGGCGGCTTTCCATCGGGCCGCTGCGGCGAATGTCGAGTGGACCGGTGCAAGCCACAAACCGAGATCGAACGTCGGGTGCCGCAATCATTCGCAGAGAGAGCAGAACTTTGCGGCGCTCAAGACCACAACTTTGCGCCGTTAGTGGTCCGCTACAGAGGGAACGGGGAGCAGATCATTGCACCGGAGCGCAGTTTTTGCGCTCCGGACCAATGATATGTTTTGCAACTCAAAGTTATTCTTAAAGCAGATCCAACTTAACCGGAGGATACGATCGTCAACCTGAGGCTGATTTAGGTCTTGCGTGCGCTGGATTTGATCGCCTTGACCTCCCCAAGGGCATCCTTGGCGAAGTCCCGCCCTGTGGCGGTAACCACCAAGCCGGCCCTAGCCGCGCGTGCCGTCAGATGGCGAACTCGACGTCCGGCACCACCGCGAGCCGCTCGGGCAACGGCGCCTCGAGCGTGAACCGCACCCAGCCGGGCGGTAGTCGATCCCGGCCTTGCCGCCCATCTCGGACGCGAGCGCCCGCTCGATCAGGCGTAAGCCCAACCCGGCGGTCGTCTCTCTGATCGAGGCCTCGGCCGGAAGTCTGTGACGCGCAGGGTCGCCGATCCGCATCGCGCCCGGCAGACGCACCCGTACCCGCATCATGCGCCGTTGCACAAAGGGCCCGAATTCCGCTCCTTGGTCATCCGGACGACCAAGCTTCGACCTTCCGCGGCAGGATCCCGTGCACGTCCGTCCCGCAGCCTTTTGAAGCTTGCAACTTGCGCGGACCTATATATGTACGTGTGAGCATATATGGGGACGGTGACGATGCTGGCTGAGGGGTCAATCGGCGCTCGACGGACGTCGCGGCAGGCATTCCTGTTCCCCGGGGCGGCGCTGTTCCTCGGCCAGGCCACCGATCAGCGGCTGCATCGCCACAGGGCGTTCGAGGTCGCCATCCCGCTGGAAGGCCATCTGCGCATCGAGACGGCGCGCGCCCCGGGCATCGGTCCCGAGGCAGGCGTCCTCGCGCCACTCGAACATCATCGCGTCATCGCGACCGGCAGGACCGCCTTCCTGTGGGTGGATCCTGAAACCCGTGCGGCCCGCGCCTTGGCGCAGGTCCGCCCCTCCGTGGACGGCAAGGGGCACGAGCGGTTGGTGTCACTGCTGCGCGAGATGGACCGTTCGGAGCCGACCCATGACGAGGCATGGGCGCTGCTCGACCTCTGGCGTTCGATCTGGCTCGACGGACTGCCGCAGTTGCCGCGGCTGGACCGCCGCGTGTCAGAGGTTGTCGATCTCATCGATTCCGCGCCGGTACCGCTGGCCAACCGCTACGAGGCTGCCGACCAGGTCGCCCTCTCTCCGAGTCGGTTCTCGGCGCTCTTCACCCAACAGGTCGGCATGCCGCTCAGGAAGTACCTCCTCTGGCGGCGCCTGCTCTTTGGCATTCGCCGCCTCGGCAACGGGGCTTCGGTGACGTCGGCCGCGGTCGAGGCCGGCTTCGCCGACGGCGCGCATTTCAGCCGGGTTTTCCGGGCGACCTTCGGATGCAAGCCCTCGTCGCTCGCGAACATGAGGGTCGTCGCGAGCGAAGCCCACCCGATCTCGCCGCGACCCCGACCGAGCTAGGACGCGGCCCCGTCTCGCGGGACCGTCGTATCGTTCAAGGAATTCCCGTCGCCCGGCCCAGATGTAGGTGCAACCAGCGCAAGACCGGGTCGAGGGCGAAAGCCCCCACGTCAGGTATCCGCATTTGCGCGGAGCTCTTGCAGAAACATGGAGATCATCGATGAGAGCCGTAGGCCCCCGTAAAAAGCACCTTCCCACCGCGCTCGTCGGACTGGTGCTGACGTGCCTCGTCGGATCGGTCATGCAGGTCGAGGCACAGGAGTTTCACGACACCCCGTCGGAGACGATCCGCGACCGCCAGGCATGCACCTCTGACGTCATGAATCTCTGCCGGGCCTTCATCCCGAACCGGACCGCCATCACCAACTGCCTGGTCGAGAACATCGACCATCTCAGTCCGGCCTGCCGCACCGTGATCGCGAGCCGTCGATGACCGCGGCACCACTCGACCAGCCCCTGGCCGGCGACGGGGTGGGCGGCGAGGCCGGTCACGGTCATCCGCCCTCGGTGGGCCGCCGCGTCTGCTTGCAGCGTCGACGCCCGACGTTATATGTACGAAAGGACACTTATTCGGCGGGTGGGATGGTTTCTCGACCCAGAGGGCCGGCCGAGGCGGGAACCCGTCCGCGCGGCCGCAGGACCAAAGACATGCCGGACGGTCGGCAGGCCCTTCTCCGTGCGGCGACCCTCGCGTTCTCCAACGACGGCTTCGACGGAGCCGACATCCGGAGCATTTCCATCGCTGCGGGGGTCAGCCCGAACCTGGTTCGCATCCATTTCGGCAGCAAGGCGGAGCTCTGGGAAGCCTGCCTCGACTTAATCGTGACGGCGACGACGCCTGTCATCGACGAGGTCGGAAAGCTTTCCAGGCAATCGGATAGGCCCCTTTACGAACGTCTGAGCAATCTCATCACCACGGTCGCGAACTTCTACGCGGTCCATCCGGAGGTAAGGGATTTCGTCTTCCACCACGGGTCGGACGCCCCCGAGCGAGCGGTGATGGTGACGGAGCGCCTCCTCAGGCCGGCCTACGAGGCCTGCCGTTCGTTGTTCGCAGCCGGCATCGAGGCCGGGATCGTGCGCAGCAGCCATCCGGCCCTGTTCTTCTCGCTGCTCAACGGTGCCGTGGGCCAGCCGCCCGCCTTCCCGGCGATGCTGAATCGGCTCGCGCCCGACATCGACGTCGAAGAGGCGCGCAGGCGCATGGCCAAGACCGTGGTCGCATCGCTGCTTCACCGGGCCGCCTGACCCGACCAGCCTTCTCCCGACGTCGATGGCGCCGGACCGAGCGACGGGACGCCGGCATCACCAGCCGGGTCCCGGCTGGCCAGCGGTCCCGGGCACGATGGTGAAGATTGAGAGAGCCGCCATGCCGCTCACCTTCGTTCGACGTCCATCCTCTCACGGAGGCCGACCACGCCTCCGCATAGGACGCTGGGCCTTCGGCTTCGCCCCCTCGCCGGAAGTCCAGCCAGCAGGCCGCGCGGGCAATAAGCCCGATCCCCGCGCGGCCTCCGACCTCGCCGACTTCCGGGGGGCGGTCCGCGGCAAGGAAAGCCTTCGCCGGTGCCGGTGGACCGAAATCCAGCCGCGGCAGGATCATCGGCTACCCCCGTGCCGAAGCCATCACTTGTTCGAAGAACTTCGAACCCATCGCCTTAAGCCGCGGTGGAGAACTTCGTCTCGGCTGCCGCCAGCGACGGCAAGTCAGTCGTATCGTTCAAGCGTTCAGGGCCGCCTGCCCGTAGCGTCCCTGCTCCGGCCCGAGGGCCGAAGCACCATCGGCCGGGGGGCTCAGTGAATGTGCCGGCTTCCCGGACGATGGCAGTGATGCAAGCCGCGGCACCGACCTTCAGCCTCTTCGGGGCCTTCTTCCCTGCGTGGCTCGTCTGCGCGGTCGCGGGGATCGTCGGCGCGTTGTCGCTCAGGGTGGCATTCTCCGTCATCCAACTCGACGACGGCATCCCGTTCAAGCTGCTGACCTACACCTGTGCGGCCTTGGCCATCGACTGTGGCCTCTGGCTGCTGCTGTTCGGCCCGTGAGCGATATGCGGCCGCATGGTTAAGGCACTCCTCGGCAGGCTCGTCGCCCTCGCGATCATCCTCACGGCGGTCGGCGTAGGCTGGAGCTACTACCGCGCGACGCAGCACAACCCGACCTCCGACGATGCGTCCATCGATGCGGACGTGGTCCACATGGCCGCCTCGGTCGGGGGACGGATCGTCGAGTTGCCGGTGCAGGAGAACCAACTGGTCCGGAAGGACGAGGTGGTGTTCCGCATCGACCCGGAGCCCTACCGCCTGCGCCTGGAGGCGGCCCTGGCCGAGGTGAAGGCCGGCGAGGGCCTGCTCGCGAGCCAGACCCGGGCCGTCGCCACCGAGCGGGCGAACGTGGAGATCGCCGATCAGCAGGTCGTGCGCGCCCGTTCAAACCTCGAACTGGCCACGAACACCCTGGCGCGGATCAAGCCGCTGCATCCGAAGGGGTACGTGTCGGATCAGCAGGTGGACGATGCCGCCACGGCCAAACGCAACGCCGAGACAAGCCTGACCCAGGCGATGCAGCAGGCCGCCGCCGCCCGCGGCGCGGTCGGTGACACGGAATCGGCGAAGGCCAACCTGGAGACCCGCAAGGCCACGGCGGCCCTGGCGGCGCGTGACCTCGCGAACACGGTCGTCAAGGCGCCCCACGAAGGCCGCGTCACCGGCCTCACCGTCAAGTCGGGGGAATTCGTCGCCCCCGGCCAGTCGCTCTTCACCCTGATCGTCACCGACGAGTGGTTCGCCGTCGCCAACTTCCGCGAGACCGAACTCAACCGCATCCGGGGCGGCGGGTGCGCGGTCGTGTACTCGATGATCGACCGGACTGTGCCCATCAAGGGACGCGTCGACAGCATCGGCTACGGCGTCTCGGGACAGGACCGGGTGAACCTGCCGCGTTCGGTCCCCATCGTCGTCCGTTCCGTCGACTGGGTCCACGTCGCCCAGCGGTTCCCCGTGCGCGTGAAGCTGGAGAACCCGCCGGAGGATCTCGCCCGGCTGGGCGCCAGCGCCATCGTCAGGATACCCCGCGATGGCGACTGCTGAAGCACGCGGCCCGTCGCCCCTCCTCGCCGAGTTGGCGCCTTTCCCAGGCCGCACCGGGATGGCCCTGCGGGTGACCGCGGTGTCCGTGCTCGTCGTCCTGGCATCGATGACCTTCAAGGTCCCCGAGACCGCGGTCAGCGTCTTCCTCGTCCTCTTCCTGCAGAAGCCCGACAGCGCGACCACCGTCCTGATGTGCATCGCCCTCTCGGTGCTGCTGCCCATCATCGTGGGGATCATCTTCGCCGTCGCGATCCTGACCCTGGACTTCCCCCAGGCGCGGGTCGCCGCGATGGTCCTGCTGTCGTTCGGCATCCTTTGGTTAGCCTCGGCGAGCAAGCTCGGCGCCCTGGGCAACACGATAGGCCTCGTCCTCGCCTACGGCATCGACCTGCTCGGCAAGGGCGCCAACGGCGAGCTCGTGACCCGGGGCCTGCTTTATGCCCTGCAGTTCTCGATGATGCCGCTCGCGGTGTTGATCGCCTTCAACCTGCCCTTCGGCCGGCATCCGGAGCGGCTCGCGAGGGAGGCGCTGGCGGAACGCCTCAGGCTCGCTGCCGCGTGCTTCGAGGACCCGGGCCGCGCGGATGCCATTCGCGTCGTGGACCTGGACGATGGCGCGATCCGGAAGCTGGTACGTCTGGCCGGTCTCCTGGGCCGTCTGAAGCGGACGTCGGCGGCGCGGCTGGGCGCCCTGATGCCCGTCAGTCGGGCGCTCCTGATCAGGCTTGCCGCCGGTGGGGGCGCCGGACAGCCCACGGACCGTCCCGACCTCGGCGCCCGGTGCCGGGACCTGGCGCAGACGGTCGAACACGGGCGACCGACGACAGGGGGCGCAAGGCCGGCCGTCCAGCCGGGAGACGCCCTCGGGGATCTGGTCACGGAAGCGGAGGAGGCTTTCGCGAGCGGCCGGGCCGCAGCGAAGCCGAAGGTCGCGAAATCGGGATTCCTCAAACCCGACGCGTTCTCGAACCCCGACCACGTCCGCTACGCGCTGAAGACGACGTTGGCGGCGATGGCCTGCTACCTCACCTACGCCATCCTCGACTGGCCGGGCATCCACACCTGCATGATCACGTGCTTCGTGGGGTCGCTGCTCACGGTCGGCGAGACCAACCGGAAGCTGGTCCTGCGCCTATCCGGCTGCCTGATCGGCGCGACGCTCGGCCTCGCGACCCTCGTGTACGTCCTGCCGCACATCGACGGCATCACCGGCCTGCTCGTCGTCGTCGCCGCCGTCGTCCTGCCGAGCGCGTGGGTCGTCGTCGGCAGCGAGCGGATTTCGTACATGGGCATCCAGATCGCCTTCGCGTTCTGCCTGTGCGTGCTGCAGGGCTTCGCGCTGAAGACGGATCTGACCGTCGCCCGCGACAGGATCATCGGCATCGTCTTCGGCGACCTCGTGATCTTCCTGGTGGCGACCCGGCTCTACCCCGTTTCGATCCTGCCGGAGGTGGAGGCGACGGTGCGCCGCTTCCTCGCCGGCATCCGCGGCCTCGTGGCGAGGGAGGAGACCGGTCCCGTCGGCCAGCGTTCCGACCCCGGCGCGCTGGAAGCCCTGGAGCGCCTGCGGGACCAGATCGACGCCCTGGCCTACGAGCCGGGCGACGGCCCCGAACGGGCGCGGCCCGCCACCGACATGCTCGACGCCGGGGAGCGTCTCTACGAGCGCGCGGCCCGCATCGGATCGCTCGCCGCGGAGCACCGCCCCCCCGCCATGGCCGGTGCCCGAGCCATGGCGGCTGCCGTGGACGGGGCGATGCACGAGGCGGACGACCCCGAAGCGCCCGCAAGGGGCGCCCCGGACGTGGCCGGGTTCGCCGAGGCGTGGCGGACGCTCCGTTCGGACGCAGCGAGGCGTCACGCACATGCTTAGGATACTCCGTCGCGCCTTCGGTCTGGCGACCGTCCTCCTCACGGCGGGATGCGCGACGTCGTCCCTGGACCTCGCCCCGGCGACGCCCGGCACGCCCTTCGTGCCGCCGGGCGCACCGGCGCCCATCGAGATGAGCGAGGTCGATTTCGGTCTCCCGGCCAGGCCTGCGCTCGCGGTCGTTCAACCGCCGCCGGCCACAGACCCCGTCCGGGTCCACACCTTGCCGGAACTCATCGACATCGCGCAGACCACGAACCCGACGACCCGCATCGCATGGGAGCAGGCCCGGCAGGCGGCTTTGGCGGTCGGCATCGTCAAGGCGAGCTACCTGCCGGTCGTCACCGCCACGGTCCTCGGCGGGTATCAGTATACCTCGTCGAGCCAGACGCTGCCGCTCACCGGCCGGACCGGCAACCTCGGGACCGAGGCTACCGGCACGGTCTCGACGGCAGCCTTGCAGTGGCTCCTGTTCGATTTCGGGCAGCGTGACGCGCTGGCGAAGGCGGCCGGCAAGCTGTCGCTCGCCTCGAACATCTCGTTCAACGCCGTCCACCAGAAGATCATCTATGACGTCGGGCGGCAGTTCTACGAGTTCGGCGCCGCCCGCGAGCGCGTCCGCATCGCGGGTGCGTCGCAGCGTGACGCGCGGGCCGTCCTCGACGCCGCCGAGAGCCGCCTGCACCAGGGCGTCGGGACCACCGTCGAGGTCGCGCAGGCCAAGCAGATGCTCGCCCAGGCCGACTTCGACCTGGTCCAGGGCCGGAACGCCGAGCGGGATTCCTACAACGGCCTCATCGGCGCGATGGGCGTGTCGCCGGTCACGCGGATCCGCGTCGAGGACGCTTCCGTCCATCCTCTGCCCCCATTGGTCGGTGCCCCCCTGGAAACGCTCGTCGGAACGGCCCTGCGCCACAGGCCGGACCTGCAGGTCGCGGTCGCGACCGCACAGGCCAGCCGCGCCGGCGTCGCCGCGGCGGAAGCCGACTTCCTGCCGAAGGTCTTCACGTCGGTCTCGGGGAACTCCGTGAACGGCCGGCTGAGCGTGACGTCGTTGCCCATCGTGGGGAACGTCGGGAGCTCCGCCCTTGGCACGTCGCCAGGAAGCAGCAACGTCACCGTGCTCGGCGGCGTTTCCGTGCCGATCTTCGACGGAGGCGTGCGGGCCGCGCGCCTCGAAGAGGCGAGGTCCCGGACCGCGCAGGCCGAGGACACGTTCATCCGCCTACAGCAGGACGCGGCGCGGGAAGTGGTCGTGTCGGTCGACGCGCTGAAGAGCGCGCTCGCCGCGTTCCGCGCCGCTACCACGCTCGTGGCAGCGTCCGCGGTCAGTTACGACGCGACCCTGTCTGCCTATCGCAGCGGCGCGGGGACGATCACGGCGGCGCTGGAGGCGCAGAGGGCTCTCTTGGCGGCCCGGAATGCGCGGGGCCAGGCCCATGGCACGGCGCAGATCGCCGCCGCCACGCTGGCTTTCGCCATGGGTAGCGCGACCAACGCCCGGGCTTTCTCACGATGACCGCGGCGCCGCCGTCCCGACGACGATCTGCACTTGGCGTGCCGCCGGGACCTGCTTACTGAATGAGCCTCTAGCTTTAAGCTTTAGCGATCTCGGATCGCAGCTCCGGGACGACCTGGAACAGATCGCCAACGAGGCCGTAATCGGCAACTTGGAAGATTGGCGCGTCCTCATCCTTGTTGATCGCGACGATGATCTTCGAGTCCTTCATGCCGGCCAGATGCTGGATCGCGCCGGAGATGCCGACCGCTACGTAGAGGTCCGGGGCCACGACCTTGCCGGTCTGGCCGACCTGCCAGTCGTTCGGCGCGTAGCCGGCATCCACGGCTGCGCGCGAGGCACCCACCGCCGCGCCGAGGCTGTCAGCTAGGGGCTCGATCAACTCATGGAACTTGTCCGACGATCCTAGCGAGCGGCCACCCGATACGATGATCCGCGCGGAGGCCAGCTCCGGGCGGTCGGACTTGGCGATCTCCTCGCCCTTGAAGCTCGAACGGGCCGCGTCAGGCGCGGCGGCGGAGACCGGCTCGATCGGGGCCGCGGCTCCACTTTCCTCGGCGGCCTTGAAGGCCGCGGTGCGCACCGTGATCACACGCTTGCCGGTCGGCGTCTGCACGGTCTGGATCGCATTGCCGGCGTAGATCGGCCGCTCGAAGGTGTCGGGTGCGATGACCTTGATGATGTCCGACACCTGCGCCACGTCGAGCAGGGCGGCCACGCGCGGCAGCACGTTCTTGCCCGTGGTCGAGGCCGAGGCGATGACCGTCTCGTAGGGGTCGGCGATCGACGCTATCAAAGCCCCGACCGGCTCGGCGAGATCGTGATCGTAGACCGCATCCTCGGCAACGAGCACCTTCTCGACGCCGTCGAGCTTGGCGGCCGCTTCCGCCACGGATTTCGATCCGGAACCGAGCACGAGGGCGTGGATCGGTGCGCCGATAGTCTTGGCGGCGGTCAGCGCCTTGAGCGTGCCGTCCTTGATCCGGCCGTTGCCGTGCTCGACGAAGAGAAGTGTGGTCATGTGCGTGCGAACCCCTGTGTGTGCGGGCCGCGCTCGACCGTAGCGGGAGCGCGGCCACGGTTGCGTAGACTTATATGACGCCGGCCTCGACCTTGAGTTTCTGTACCAGCTCGGCCGCGGAGCTGACTTTGACGCCGGCTGACCGGCCCGGCGGCTCAGCAGTCTTGAGCACCGTGAGCTTCGGCGTCACATCGACACCGAGCGCGTCGGGCGCGAGTTCTTCGAGCGGCTTCTTCTTCGCCTTCATGATGTTTGGCAGGGAGGCGTAGCGCGGCTCGTTCAGGCGTAGATCCGTCGTGACGATCGCCGGAAGCGTCAGTGTCACGGTCTGCAGGCCGCCATCGACCTCGCGGGTCACGTCGAGGCTGCCCTCGCCGAACTCGATCTTGTACGCGAAGGTGCCCTGCGGCCAGCCGAGCAGGGCGCCGAGCATCTGCCCGGTTTGGTTTGAATCGTCGTCGATCGCCTGTTTGCCGAGGATGACGAGTTCGGGATTCTCCTTTTCCACGACCCCCTTCAGGAGCTTGGCGACCGCGAGCGGCTCGCAGTTGACGTCGGTCTTCACCAGAATAGCCCGGTCGGCGCCCATGGCGAGCGCGGTGCGCAGAGTCTCCTGCGCAGCCTGCGGGCCGATCGAGATGGCCACGATCTCGGTGACCTGGCCTTTCTCCTTGAGCCGGATCGCCTCCTCGACGGCGATCTCGTCGAAGGGGTTCATCGACATCTTGACGTTAGCGAGTTCGACCCCGGAGCCGTCGGCCTTTACGCGGATCTTGACGTTGTAGTCTACAACCCGCTTGACGGGCACAAGAACCTTCATCCTGTCTCTCCTGAAGATCTTCGATGGCTGCACGCGCAGACCGGCGTCACCTCCAGCGCACGCATCACTGATCGAGAAGACCGGCGAGCTTCATCGCCACGCCCTGCGAGCCCTGGACCTTGAGGCGGCCGGTAGAGAATGCGATCGTCGGGCTCAGCTTGCCCCGCACCAGCTTAAGAAGGTTGTCGGAACTCAGCTTCATCACCGTATCGGCCTCGCCGCCCTCGCCGGTGGAGACGTTCACGCCGCCGCCGGTCGCGTCCACGAGGATGCTGCCGCCATCGGTGAGATCGAACCGGACCCGGTAGCCGAGGGCACTGAGCGCCTCCGACCGTTGCTCGATGCAATCGACCAGTTGCCCGAGATCCGCCATTGCTCTTCTCCGCATCGCCTCGAATGAATGCCCCCGCCCGGTTTTCGGCCGAGGAAGCTTCCCGTCAGAACATCGCCTCGTCGAGCGCCATCATCGCGCCCTTGCCGGACTTCACCGCCGCCAGCAGGCCCGCGACCTGGGGCAGGATGCGCTCCATGTAGAAGCGGGCCGTCGCGAGCTTAGCCTCGTAGAAGTCGCGCTCGTCCGTCCCGGCCTCGAGCGCGGTGTGGGAGACCTTGGCCGTGCGCAGCCACATGTAGCCCAACGCCACCAACCCGAAGAGACGCAGGTACTCGGTGGCGGCGGCACCCGCCTCCTCCGGATCCTTGAGGCCCCGCTGGGCGATGTGAGCGGTGGCGAGTTGTAGGGCGCCGAAGGCCTTCGACAGGGGCTGGGCGAGGGGGGCGAGGTCGTCGTCCTCGATCGCCTCGTCCAGGGCAGCGAGCACCGGGTGGAAGAAGCTGCGCAGGTAGCGGCCGGCATGGGCCGGGAGTTTGCGGCCGACGAGGTCGAGGGCCTGGATGCCGTTTGTGCCCTCGTAGATCATCGAGATCCGGGCGTCGCGGACGTACTGCTCCATGCCGTGGTCGCGGATGAAGCCGTGGCCGCCGTAGACCTGCATGCCGATGCTCGCCGATTCGAAGCCGAGATCGGTGAACAGCGCCTTCACGATGGGGGTCATCAGGGCGGAGAAATCCTCAGCCCGCCGCCGCTCGGCCGGATCGGGATGGTGCTCCATCACGTCGAGGCTTCGGGCGACCCAGGCGCCGAGCGCCCGGCAGCCCTCGTTGTACGCGCGGATCGTCATCAGCATCCGCCGCACGTCCGGGTGGACGAGGATCGGGTCGGCGGGCAGGTCCGGCCGCTTGGCGCCCGAGAGCGCGCGGCCCTGGAGGCGCTCCTTCGCGTAGGCGATGGCGCCCTGGTAGGCGGCCTCGCCCGCGCCGAGCCCCTGGATGCCGACCGACAGGCGCTCGCTGTTCATCATCGTGAACATCGCGCGCATGCCCTTGTGCGGCTCGCCCACGAGCCAACCCGTGGCGTCGTCGAACGACATCTGGCAGGTGGCCGAGGCCTTGATGCCCATCTTGTGCTCAAGGGCGCTACAGGTCACGCCATTGCGCTCGCCCGGCGAACCGTCCGCCCGCGGCAGGAACTTCGGCACGAGGAACAGGCTGATACCCTTCACGCCCTTGGGCGCGTCGGGGATCTTGGCCAGCACCAAGTGGATGATGTTCTCGGTGAGGTCGTGGTCGCCCGCCGAGATGAAGATCTTCGAGCCGGTGACGCGAAAGGACCCGTCGTCCTGCGGCACGGCCTTGGTCCGCAGGAGGCCGAGATCGGTGCCGCAATGGGGTTCGGTCAGGCACATCGTGCCGGACCACGTGCCGTCCACGAGCTTCGGCAGGTAGGCCGCCTTCAGCTCCTCCGAGGCGTGGCCCTCGATCGCCTGATAGGCCCCGTGGCTGAGGCCGGGATAGAGGCCGAAGGACAGGTTCGTGGAGCAGATCATCTCCTCGACGAGCTTGTTGATGCCCGCCGGCAGGCCCTGGCCGCCATAGGCGGGGTCCGCGCCCATGGCGGTCCAGCCGCCCTCCCGGAACGCCTTGTACGCCTCGGGAAAGCCCTTCGGCGTACGGACGACGCCGTTCTCCAGGCAGCAGCCCTCCTCGTCGCCGGAGGCGTTCAGCGGCAGCAGGCGCTCCGTGCAGAACTTGCCGGCCTCCTCCAGGATGGCGTCGGCGACGTCGGGGGTGAAGTCTTCCAGGCCCGGCAGGGGCTGGGCGTCGGCGTGCAACTCGTGCAGCACGAAGCGCATGTCGCGCAAGGGAGCCTTGTAGGTCTGCATCGGGTCAGTTCCTCACCGGCCGGCCGGTTTCGATCACGCTCTCGAACCGGTCGAGGGTCGCCTCCGTCCGCACGAGGCGCATGAAGCTGTCACGTTCGAGTTCGAGGATTGCATCCTCGTCCAGCGCATCCAGGATGTCGGCCTCGCCCCCGGAGAGCACTGAGGCCAGTTCCCCCGCCACGACGAGGTCGTGCTTGGTGGCGATGCCGCGACGGGCGAAGCCCTCCGCCGCCATGCGCATGGCGACCCCGCCCGCGGGGCCGGGCAGCGTCACAGTGACGGGCTTGGGTGCCTCGTAGCCCTCGATGAGCGACAGGGCCTTGGCCTTGGCGTCGGCGAGCAGCCGGTCGCGGTTCATGGTGATCCCGTCGCTCTCGCGCAGGAACAGGAGGTCGCGGGCCTCCTCCGCCGACTTGGCGACCGTGGCGGTCGAGATCGTCTCGAACACCTTGGCGGCGGCGGGCATCGGCCCCCTCGGCAGCTTCGGCGACGATTGCCAGCGGGCCAGCATCTCCTTGCAGCCGCCCCAGGCCGGCACGAGCCCGACGCCCGCCTCCACGAGGCCGATATAGCTCTCGGCATGGGCCTGCACGGCATCGCTGTGCAGAAGGATCTCGCAGCCGCCGCCAAGCGCCATGCCGGCGGGGGCGCTCACCACCGGGAAGGGCGCGTATTTCAGCTGACCGTAGGTCTGCTGACCGAGGCTGACCAGCTTCTCGATCTCGCCCCAGGCGGCGATGTTGGCGGCGAACAGGGCCAGCCCGAGATTCGCGCCGACCGAGAAGTTCGAGCCTTCGTTGTAGACGACGAGCGCCTTGTACTTATCCTTGATCAGCTTGATGGTCTTGCCGAGCAAGACCATGATCTGCTCGTCCAGCGCGTTCGACTGCGAGATGAACTCGAAGCAGACCACGCCGTCGCCGATATCCCACAGGGCGGCGGAGCCGTTCTTGAGGAGTGGCTTGGCGGACAGTTTGATGTCCTCCAACCGCAGAACGCCCTCGGGGCGGACGACATCCTTGTAGCCGCCCTCGGCCTGCAGCACCTGCCGACGGCCGTTCTCGACCCGGTAGAAGGTCTGGCCGTTGAGCCCGGCGAGGATCGGCGGGACGGCATGGCCGTCCTTCGCCAGCCGCTCGGCCACGTAGGCACCGCCGATCCTGTCGGTCAGCTCGAACGGCCCCCACTTCCAGTTGTAGCCCAGGCGCATGGCCTCATCGATGGCGGCGACCTCGTCGCTCGCCTCGCCGACGAGCCCGGCGGCATAGGCCAACGTCGGGCCGATCACCTTCCAGGCGTAGTCGCCGGCGCGGCCCTTCAGGTCGAGCACCGCGCGCGGGCCCTTGGCCTCCTTCAGCGCCGGCAAGTCGGCCTTCGCGGAGGGCCTGTACTCACCGGTCTTTAGGTCGATGGCTTCCTTGGTCTTCTGCCCGTCCTTCCGGTTCAGGCGGTAGAAGCCGCCCTTGCCCTTGCGGCCGGTGAAGCCCTCCGCGATCAGCTTCGTGACCACCGGCATCTCGCGATAGGTGGCGTGGAATGCGTCCTCCGGCGGCAGGGCCGCCCGCAGGCTCTTCGTGGTGTGCGGGATCAGGTCGAGCCCGACGAGATCGACGAGGCCGAACACGCCGGTCTTCGGGATGCCGAAGGGGCGGCCCATCACCGCGTCCGCCTCCTCCACCGGCACGTCGAGGTCGTCGGCCGCCGCGATGGCGTTCTGGATCCAGAAGATCCCGAGCCGGTTGGCGATGAAACCCGGCCGGTCCTTGCAGCGGACGATGCTCTTGCCGAGCTTGCGGTCGGCGAAGTCCGCCACGGTCTGGGCGAGCGCCGGATCGGTCTTCGGCCCCGTCACGATCTCCAGAAGCCGCATGTAGCGCGGCGGGTTGAAGAAGTGGGTGATGAGGAAGTCTCGCTGGAATGCCTCGGGCATCCCTTCGACCAGCGCGTCCAGCGGAATGGTCGAGGTGTTCGACGAGACCGCCGTGCCGGGCCGGCGCACGGCGTCGATCCGCTTGTAGAGCGCCTGTTTCGCGTCAAGCCGCTCGATCACCACCTCGATGATCCAATCGACCTCGCCGAGGCGGTCGAGATGGTCCTCGACGTTGAGCGTCTCCACGAGCTTGGCGGCCCGCGGGGACATGAAGGCGGCGGGCTCGGTCTTGAGCAGCTTCGCGATGGCGCCCTCGGCCAGCGCGTTCCGGCCGGCGGCGCCCTCGGGGACGATGTCCATGAGGAGCACCGGCATGCCGGCATTGGCGACATGGGCGGCGATGCCGGCGCCCATGACTCCGGCGCCGATGACGGCGACTTTGCGGATCCCGGTCATCAGATGCGCTCCAGAACGGTGGCGATGCCCTGGCCGCCGCCGATGCACTGGGTGGCCAGCGCGAAGCGACCGCCCTCGCGGGACAGGAGCGAGGCCGCCTTGCCGACGATGCGGGCCCCTGTGGCGCCGAGCGGATGGCCGAGCGCGATGGCGCCGCCGTCGATGTTGACGATCTTTTCGTCGAGGCCGAGGTCGCGCATGCAGGCGAGCGCCTGGGAGGCGAAGGCCTCGTTCAGCTCGACCACGCTTAGGGCGTCGGCGGCGATGCCCGCCCGGGCCAAGGCCTTGCGCGAGGCGACGACGGGACCCATGCCCATGATCTCCGGCTCGCAGCCCGCGACCGCGACCGAGGCGACCCGCGCCAGCGGCTTCAGCCCGTGACGGTTCGCGAAGCCTGCGCTGCACACCAGCACCGCCGAGGCGCCATCGGTCAGCGGCGAGGACGTGCCGGCGGTGACTGAGCCGTCCTGCTGGAAGGCGGGCTTGAGGCTGGCGAGACCTTCGGCGCTGGCATCCGCCCGGATGCAGCCGTCCGTCTCGACCGTGCCGCCCTTGGTGGCGATCGGGACGATCTCGGCGGCAAGCCGCCCTTCTCCCTGCGCCTTGGCCGCCTTGTGGTGGCTCGCCACCGCGAAGGCCTCCTGATCCGCACGGGAGATCTCCCAGCGGCGGGCGACGTTCTCGGCGGTGTCGCCCATGCCCATGTAGGCGCCGGGGCGCTTCTCATGGAGAGCCGGGTTCGGCATCGGGTTGAAGCCCATCATCGGCACGCGGCTCATGCTCTCCACACCCGCGCAGACGAAGGCCACGCCCGCGCCGAGGGCGATCTGCCCCGCCGCCATGTGGACCGACTGCATCGACGAGCCGCAGAAGCGGTTCACCGTGACGCCGCCGACGCCGAGGTCGAGATCGGCCATCAGGCCGATCAGGCGGGCGATGTTGAAGCCCTGCTCGCCCTCGGGGAAGGCGCAGCCGACGATCAGGTCCTCGATGTCCTTCGAGGGGATCCCGATGTCGGCGACCAGCTTGCGCACCACCTGCGCGGCGAGGTCGTCGGGACGGACCCGGGCGAGCGCTCCCTTCTTCGCGGGTGTGAAGGGCGAGCGGGCATAGCCCGCGATGACGATGTCGGTCATGTTTACCTCCCGGAAAGACTACGATGAGAGAGCGCCGGCGACGTCGCGGCTGCGGGCAGCCGCATCGCCTCCGCGAAGCCCTGGGCGCATGGGCTTGTGAAGTGCGGCCCGACCCACGCCTCCAGGGCGGGATGCAGTCCCGGGGATGCGGCCGGAAAGCCTGCCGGCGCCCGGCGGTGGCATCCCGCGGGCAGGCCGGCGCTGCGTCCGACTGAATCCTCGGTGCGCAGCAGTTCTTCGTCGCGAGACCGGCGACGGTTCTTGCGAGCCCTTGCTAGCGCGCGCGCCGCGTCTTGTCGGGCTCCGCGTCGTCGAGGCCGGCCAGAGCGTAAAGCCTGAGCTTCTCCAGTTCGCCGAGCGTCTCGATGAGCGCCTTCTGCTGATCGACGAGTTGATCGATCCGGCCCTGAACCTTCTTCAGAAGGTCGCGCCACTGCTCTCTCTGGGTCGGATCGGCCGCGTAGAGGTCGAGATATTCCTTGATCTCGCGGAGCGAGAAGCCCAACCGCTTGCCCCGTAGGATGAGGATCAACCGGACCTTGTCGCGATGGGCGAAGATGCGGGTATTCCCGGCGCGCTGCGGGGTCAGCAGCCCCTTGTCCTCGTAGAAGCGCACCGTCCTCGCCGTAACCCCCAATTCCGTGGCGAGTTGGGTCACGGTGTACAGCGTTTCGGACACAGACGGCCTTTTCGTGAAGAACGTCATCGTATGCCCCGAGGGTCCTTAGGGTCAACATCATGCCGAAGCCCGCCTGTTCATGGCCGCCAGCCCGGCCCGTTCGCGCTCCTCCGCGATCAGTTCCTTCTTCGACAGCTTGCCGACCGCGGTCTTCGGCAGGCTTGTCCGGATCTCGATTTCCCTGGGCATCTCGATCTTCGAGATACGCTCGGAGAGGAAGGCGCGAAGCTCATCGGGCGTCGTCGGGAACCCGGCGCGCAGCTTCACGAACGCCTTGGGACTTTCGCCGCGGTACGCATCCGGGATGCCGATCGCGACCACCTCTTCGACGGCCTCGTGCTCGTACAGTGCATCCTCGATCTGGCGCGGATAGACGTTGTATCCGCCACAGATGATGAGATCCTTGATCCTATCGACGAGGAACAGGAATCCCTCCGGATCGCGGTAGCCCACGTCCCCGGTCCTGAGCGCCCCGTCGACCAGAACCTCAGAGGAGTCGGCCGGACGGCGCCAGTAACCCGCCATGATCTGCGGGCCCCGGATGTAGACTTCGCCCTTTGCGCCAGCCGGCATCAGCCGATCGGGGCAGTTCGGATCCCGGATCTCGATGGTCGTGTCCACCAGTGGCAGGCCGACCGAACCCGCGCGACGCCGGGCGTCGAACGGATTGACGCTGACGACGGGCGAACTCTCCGTCAGCCCATAGCCTTCCGACAGCCGGCATCCCGTCAGCGCCTCGAAACGGGCCCCGACCTCGGCGGGCAGCGGCGCGCCGCCCGAGATGCACAGACGGATGGAGCGGAGATCGACGTCGGCCGTTTCCGCCGCCTTGTTGATCGCCGCGAAGATCGTCGGGACGGCCGGGAAGAACGTGGGCTTTGTTCGTGCGATCGTGGCGAGGAGTTCCTCGATCTTGAATTGCGGAACGAGGACGATCTGGGCGCCCATATCGAGGGCCAGATTCATCGCGACGGTCATCGCGAAGACGTGGAACAGCGGGATCACGGCGAGCGCTCGCTCTTGTCCGTCGCGCAGCCCTCCGCCCTGCATCAGGGGCGACAACTGACGAACGTTTCCGGCGAGATTGGCGTGGGTCAGCATCGCACCTTTGGGCACGCCGGTCGTCCCGCCGGTGTACTGCAGCAGCGCGACATCGTCCGGACGCGGTGCGGGACGTCGCTGGGTAGCGCTGCGGCCGGACAGCAGCTTCGAGAAGGAAACGTGCCGCGCATCGTCATGAACGCGGGCCTTTTCCGTCCGCTTGAACAGCCGATAGAGAACGCCGCGGCCGAAGGGCAAAGCATCCGCAAACGGACAGACGACCAGATGGCGAAGACCGGCCTCATCCGCCACGGCGGCGACGGGGCCATAGACCCGTTCTATGTCGGGCAAGACCATGATCGTCGTGTCCGAATCGAGGATCTGCGCTAGGCACTCCCGCGGGGTATAGAGTGGATTGTAGTTGACGACGGTTCCGCCGGACTTGAGAATGGCGAAGTAGAACACCACCGAATACGGCGAGTTCGGCAAGCACAGACCGACCTTAACGCCGTGTCCGACGCCGAGGCGGATGAGGCCCTCGGCCACGCGATCGGTCAGCTCGCCGACGTCACGATAGGTCCACTTCCGCCCGAAAAAATCGAGCGCCGGCCTGTCCGCGAAACGACGCACGGCCCGGTCGAATACCTCCGGCAACGTGTTCGGCTCACTGGCGGACAGACGTGGTGCCGAGGGTGCGGCTGCTTGCCTGCAACCGCCATCATCGTGGGTGGCCGACATGTTCCCCCCTTCCTGCGTCGCTCTCTTCGGAAGCGCTTCGTTCGAGCAGGTCTGGATTGACGTATACGTTAGTCTATATCCGCATAGGTAAACCAAACGCAAGCCCCCACCCCGGCATTCGATCGCGGCGGTGTCCGGTCGAACTTGGGTTCTGCCGCGCCCGACGGATGACGGGACGCCGGTGGTCGACCTTCGAGATCTCGCTGCCGACGAGGATCCGAGGCGCGGCCCGCCGTTCCGTGCCGAGATCGGCGGCCCTCACACCGCGCGCGCGAATATTTGCGCAACACGTCGTTGTGCGCTGCAGCGAGAGCGCCGTTGGTGCCCAAAGGCCACATCCATTGGCGATTACATTCGGCCGATCGAATTTCGGTGAGAAAGGGGCAATCCGTGCTTGCAACTTTTTGCAGCATTAGTCAGCATCATGACGTATAGGTTATGTTAGTGCCACAAGCCGGCGCGATGAGTCGGTCTCGGCACCTCGGCATCCGATCTTGCCAGCCGCCGTTTCTCCCGCCCGTGCCTGCTAAGCCTGGGCGCTCCGGAACGGACTCAAAATTCGAAATCCGCATCGGCTCAATCAGCGGATTCGTGTGGGGGAAACCATGAATTCACGCCTTCGCATCGGCTCGATTGCCGTCCTCACCGCGCTCTGCGCCGTTACGGAAGCATCTGCGGGCGCATTCGGCCTGCGGGAGCAGAGCACGCAGGCCCAGGGCCTGGGATTCGCGGGTGCGGCGGCCGGCTCCGGCGGCGTGTCGTCGATGTTCTGGAACCCGGCCGTCATCACGATGCGGCCTGGCTTCGTCACCGAGCAGAACCTCACGTATCTCGGTCCCTCTGCGACCATCACCCCGTCCACCGGCACCAACCCGGCCTTCGGGGGCCTCGGCGGCTCGGGCGATATCGGCCAGGGCGCGGTGCTCCCGGCGGGTGCAAGCTCTTACCAAATCAACGACCGCCTCTGGCTCGGCATCTCCACCGGCGCGCCGTTCGGCCTGACTACCAAGCCGAACGAGGTCTGGGCCGGCGAGGTCTACGGTCGCTCTTCGCGAATCTTCTCGCTGGTCTTCAACCCGGTCGTCGGCTTCAAGGTGAACGAGTGGCTCTCGGTCGCCGCCGGTCCGAACATCGAGTATTTCCGCCTAACCCTGCGCCAGGCCCTGCCGCTTCCCGGCCTGCCCCCGACGGCCTATCCCAGCTCCTTCCTGAAGGGTGAGTCCTGGGGTGTGGGCTTCACCGCGGGCGTGAACATCACGCCCTGGGAAGGGACGGCGCTCGGCATCGGCTACCGCTCCTCGGTGCATCACGACATCGACGGCTCGATCGGCGTGCCGATCCTCGCCCTGGCGCCGCTGGCCGGACAGGTGCGCGCAAACTTCAACACGCCGGAGAAGCTCAGCGTGGGCCTGACCCAGGCGGTGAGCCCGATCGCCCGCGTGTCCCTCGGCTTCGAGTGGGACAACTGGTCGAGGCTCGGCACCGTCGGCATCGTGTCGAAGACGCTGGGCGTACCGGTGAACTCCCTGCCGCTGAACTACAAGGACGGGTATTACTACTCGATCGGCGGTGAGTACGACGTGAACGCCGCCCTGACGGTGCGCGCCGGCTTCGGCTACGAGACTTCGCCGATCGACTTCAGCAACCGCTCGGTCCGCCTGCCGGACGGCGACCGCTACAGCCTGAACGTCGGTGCGAGCTACCGCTGGAACAATCAGCTGACGCTGAACGCCGCCTATTCTCACCTCTTCCTGGACCGCTCGCGTATCCTCGCGGGCATCGGGCGGGACTACAACGTTGGCAACATCGCCTTCGCGGGTGTGGTCGATTCGAGCGTCGACATCGTCTCGGTCGGCTTCCGCTACGCCTTCGGCGCCCCGCCGCCGCCGGCGCCCGTCCCGCTGGTCCGGAAGAACTGATCAGGTTTCCGCCCAGCATTTGTCTTGACGGTAAATCGCAGCCTTCCAGGCAGATCGTACGGGATTGTCCGCCGCAACGACCAGGATCTCGTCCAGCCGGGTCGTGTAGCGCGGCGAGCGCATCTCGAACTTGGTCGACCATGCCCGCGCCGGGGTGAACCCGGCCGCGGCTGGGACGACCGCCCCGCGCCCGAAGCGCCGGTTGCAGGCATCGAGCGCCGCCATCAGCGCGGCCCCCGCTCGCGGTCGAGCTGGCCGAGGCCGGGTATCGCTCGCTGGGAGGCGTGGAGAGGCAGGAGGTCCGTCGTGACCACTCCGGCCTTCGAATAACAAAAGCCGTCCCGCCAGGTCTTGCGGACGCCATGCAGTGCGGCCTTCACCAGCACCAAAGTGTCGTTCGACGATTCCGGCAGGGTCACCACCGTCGAGACCGACCGCTGCAGCCGAGTCCGGTCGTGCTCGGAGGTGCGGAAGAAGACCGTGACGTGGTCGGTTCCGAACCCCTCCCGGCGGAGCTTTTCCCCGAGCCGGGTCGCGTTGGCGGCGACCGCCTGCTCCATCGTTGCGTGATCCTCGACCCGGTCGGAGAAGCTCCGGTTCACGGCGCAGCCCTTCCGAGTCGCGGCGACCTCCTCCAGGTCGAGACAGGCCTCGCCGCGTAGCTGCCGCAACAGCCGCTCGCCGACCACTGTCATGGCCTTGCGCACCGCCCGGGGGTCGAGATCGCGCACGTCGGCGGCGCTCTCGCACCCCAGCGCCCCAAGCTTGCGGGCGTTCACCGGGCCAACGCCCCAGATGTCCTGCGTCAAGTTCTGGGCCATCCAGTGGTCGTGGGCGGGTCGGTCCGGTCGTAGCCCGAACGGCTCTGTCAACAAGTGGAGCGGGAATACGGGTATCGGCACCCGCCATGTCTGCTTTGGAGATGCCATCGAACCCCTGCGAACGACTGGCTTGGGCGCACAGCCGAACGACCGCTTTTGCGCCTGTCGGCTATCCGGCATGGCGTAATCTGGCCGAAAGCGGTCTGGCAGCTTTCGGTCGCGCGAGGCGCTAAACCGGACACCGCAGCGTTCTCGCTGCCGGCTACCGACGGATACCTTTTCTCGACATTTGAATTTCCGACGCAGTATTCCAAGAGAATCCGGCAGCCTCGGCGGGCGCAACACATGCATAGACCGCGTTTGTTGAAAAACTTTCCTTTTATCTGCATCGCTGAGCGCGCTACCTATCGTTGAATTCCGATTGGGCAAGCAATGTGGAACAGCGCAGCTAGAACTCATCCTTGCCGGTCAGCTCACAGAGAGAAGCTGGAACTGTCCGTCCGCTACAGATGCGCCTTCAGACAACAATCGCCGGCATCTTCTCCTGACACCGACCGAAGACAGAGATATGATTTTGTATAATAATTCTGCATATGTTTAACCGATACTATTATTTATTTTTGCACCAGGCCAGAAACATTCTGACACCTTCTCTTACTTGAGCTTCAATTTCGATTGAAGAAGGACGCTCACCTAGAAGCATTCGCTCTCGGATCTGTCCTGTCGTCACGGACACAAACAACTGAACGGCGGTCGAGACATCCTTGATCACGAGCACACGTCGAGCGACTTGATCGGTGAGATACGCCGTCACGACTTCACGGAACGCGTCGGTGCTCTCTCGATAAAGCGTTACGAGGTGGGGGAAGCGACCGGCTTCCGTGATGACAAGCCTGTAGAGTCCGAACTCACGCTCCGATGTCCAATGGTAGGCGGTGGTCAGGGCAAAGGTCGTCAGACCTTGCTCGGGGCTGATTGAGCCATCCATCAGCTCCTGTGCCAGTCCTTCGCGCGAGGCCTCCGTTAGGTGAACCACGACTGCCAGCAGCAACTCGTCCTTTGTGGCGTAGCGCGCGTAGATCGTCTTGGGCGAAACTCCTGCGGTACGGGCTACACGCGCGATATTTGCCCCCTCATAGCCGTATGTCAGAAACTCGGCAGTGACGATGTCCATCAGCCGATCCTGACGTGCCTGGATCGTTGCCGCGCGCGGGCGTCCGGGGCTGAGGGCACGCTTCCGCGACGCCAACGGCGACGCCTCTTTCTGGCTTGTCGTCACTGCATACCTCCCCGTGACATTCCTACTTGAAAAGGAACTTATTATTTCCTTTATGGTTCTACGACGGGGCGCATCCAGAGAGCCGCATCATGTCGCGTTTGACACTCCTAATCCTATTCCTCGTCGTCGGTACCAGTCTCAACGGCGCCGCTGCCGAGACAAGTATCACGGAAGCGACCTTGGCGTGTCGCAGCGACGTCCTGCGCCTGTGCGCTGAGGACGTGCCCAACCGTCCGGCGATCATCGCCTGCATGCATCAACACCGCGAGCAGTTGAGTGCTCGGTGCGGTGCCGTGTTCGATGAGGGGACGAGCGCGCCATCCTCCGCCGGGAGGTCACACGACTGACGCTCCGCGTCCTCCAGTGACTGCCGCCACCGGCGCTTGCCCCTTCGACGGAGTGTCATCCATGAAGGTCGTCGTCGACCTCAACCGCTGCCAAGCTTACGCGCAGTGCATCTACGCCGCTCCCGACCACTTCGCCCTGCATGGTGCAGAAGCGTTGGTCTACGACACGGCACCCGACGAAGCCGCTCGAGCCGAGATTGAGCGCGCGGTGCAGGCCTGCCCGGTGCGTGCCATTACTGCGACGAGCGACGTTCCGGCCCTTATGCCGCATAAAGTGGGCGACCGATGACAGCGCCCACCGAAGCTCCTCGCCAGATCGTCATCGTCGGCGCCTCGCTCGCGGGCCTGTCCGCGGCGCACGCACTGCGTGACGTGGGCTACGAAGGCAGGATTGTTCTGATCGGTGACGAGAACGAGCCGCCCTACGATCGTCCGCCGCTGTCGAAGCAGGTGCTCCGCGGCCTGTACAGCGCGGAAACATCCCTGCCGCAACGGGCCGATCTGAACGCCACGTTCCGCCTCGGGGTCGGTGCATTGGGGCTCGATACGCTCGCACATCGTATCTACCTCTCGGACGGCACACAGATCGTATACGACCGGCTGCTTATCGCGACCGGGACTCGGGCACGCCCGTGGCCGAACGGTGCGGAAGCAGCTTCCTCGAACGTGTACACGCTTCGCGGCCACGCGGACGCAGAGCATCTTGCGCGTGGCCTCGCCGGGAAACCGCGCCGCGTGCTCATCATCGGTGGCGGGTTTATCGGCTGTGAGATCGCGTCGTGCTGCCGCGATCTCGGCCTCGACGTGACCCTGGCGGTGCGCGGTGCGCTCCCGTTGGTTCATGCCCTGGGTTCCGTCACGGCCGCTTTCATGCGGGACGTAATCCGCGACCGCGGCGTGGACCTCCGACTGGAGACAGAAGTCGCGCGATTTCAACCCGACGCGGATAGCCGGGTCGTCGCGGCCATCCTGCGCAACGGCCAACGGATCGAGGCCGATTGCGTCGTCGCTGCCCTCGGCGCCCTGCGCAACACTGAGTGGCTGGCCGGTGCAGGCTTGGCGGTTTCGCCTAAAGGCGTCCGGGTGGACACCCACTGCCGCGTCCTCACCGCCACTCGGGCAGTTGTGCCGGATGTCTTCGCGGCCGGCGATATCGCTCACTGGCCGAGCGCCATCTACGGCAACCGCCTCCTCGCCGTCGAGCATTGGGGCAACGCGGTCGCTCAAGCGGAGACGGCAGCCCGGAACATGGTCGCCGGTGAAGCGGGACTAATCCCCTACGACCACCTGCCGGACTTCTGGTCGCAGCAGTTCGGCCTCAACATCAAGCTCGTTGGCCTGCCGACCGGGGCCAACCAATTCGCCGTCGTGCAGGGTTCGTTGCGGGATCGCCGGTTCATCGGCGTGTACGGCGCGCAGGGGCGAACTGTGGCCGCTGTCTCCGTAGACAGCGCCCGCTGGCTGCCCGCCTACCGGGCGGCGGTGGCGGAGGCGACGCCTTTCCCACCGATCGTCGGCGCTCTCGACCAAGCCGACATCCGGCCTCAACCGCTGGCCCGGGCCGTGTCCTGACCGCATCCCGCACCACCGTCCGACAGGAGCTCACCGTGAACGGCACGCTGTTCCAGCAGATCCTCGATCCGGCCAACCGCGCCGACCCGTACCCGCTCTACGCCGAGATGCGCCGGACGCCCGTGAGCCGCCAGGACGACGGCAGTTACGTCGTGAGCACTCACGCGGAACTCTACCGCCTCCTGCACGATCCGCGCATCAGCTCGGAGGATCTGCCCGATCCGCCTCTATTCCGCTGGACCGGGCATCCACTGAGCGATCTGTTCGTGCGCCCGGTCCGCAGCCGGATCACCGCGCGCCATCGTCCCTTCATCTTCCGCGATCCGCCAGACCACGACCTCCTGCGCCGGCAGGTCATGCGCGAGTTCGCACCTGCTCGCGTGCGGGCGATGCACCGTAAGGCGGAGCAGCTCACCCACGCCCTCCTCGACGGGCTGCGGGACCGGACCGACCTCGATCTGGTCGACGATTTCTCCTACCCCCTGCCAGTCACGGTGATCTGCGAGCTGCTCGGCGTCCCGCGCGAGGACGAGCCCCGGTTCCAAGGATGGGCGACTCAGCTCGCCACCGCCCTCGAACCGGACCGGCGTACGGACCGCGAGAACGCCGGCAGGACTGAGGAAGCGTTCACGGCGATCACCGACTACCTGCAGGGATTGATCAAAGAGAAGCGCCGGGCGCCGCAGGACGACCTGCTCTCCGGGCTCGCAGCCGAGCACGACGGCGAGCGGATGAACGACCACGACCTCGTGGCCACGGCCGTCCTCCTCCTGGTCGCGGGTCACGAGACGACCGTGAACTTGATTACCAACGGCGTCCTTACGCTGCTCCGCTTCCCCGAGCACCTGGAACGCCTGCGCCGAGAGCCGGAAGTCGCGCCGCGGCTGATCGAGGAGTTGCTGCGCTACGAGCCGCCCGTCCACTATCGCACGCGGCTGGCGCGCGCCGACATCGCGATCGGTGGAACCACGATCCCGGAAGGGGCGCCGGTGGTGCTCCTGCTCGCCTCCGGCAGCCGCGACCCGCTGCGCTTCGCTGATCCGGACCGCTTCGTTCCCGACCGCGCGAACAACCAGCACTTCGGGTTCGGCGGCAGCCTGCACTACTGCGTGGGCGCGCCGCTCGCGCGGATCGAGGCGGAGGTCGCACTCGTGGCATTGGCCCAGCGGCTGCAAGCGCCGCGGCTTCTCGCCGACCCACCGCCATACCGCCCCGGCGCCTCGCTGCGAGGCCCACGGCACTTGCTTTTGGCCATCGACGCCGTCACACCGAGCGCATCGGCGGAGCTCGCGGCATGAGTACGCTCGACGGGAGTTCTCACCGCGACGCCGGAAGGCCCTATCTTCGCTACACGCCGGATGTCGAGGTTCAACAACCCGATGAGGCGGCCCTGACGGCCGAAATCCTCGACGTCATGGCGCGCTCGAACCATGTGGCGTTCGAGCGGCATCGTCACGCGGTTCGCGACGCCCACGCGAAGAGCCACGGCATCCTCACGGGCGAGCTTGTCATATCTGACGGGCTGCCGGCATACCTGCAGCAGGGGATCTTCGCACGACCCGCCGTCTATCCCGTCGTCGTGCGCCTGTCCTCCGCGCCCGGCGACATCCACTCCGATACAATCCCGGCTCCGCGCGGCATGGCGATCAAGGTGCTCGGGGTCAAGGGCGAACGCCTTCTGCATGAGGATGCGGGAGGCAACCAAGACTTCCTGCTGGTCAACATCCCCGTACTCAGCTTCGGTACCATCCAGGCCTACAGGCAGCTCGTCGATCTCCTGGAAAAGAACGCCCGAAATCCAGCCTTCCTGCAGCGGGCGCTCGCCGGCGCCGCGCGCGGGATCGAGTCGGCGGCCGAAGCGATCGGTCTCACGCCCGGCGCGACCCTGCGCGGGTTGGCCCGGGACAACGCGCACCTGCTCGGCGAGACCTACCACTCCATGGCGGCGCTCCGCTTCGGCGACCACGTCGCCAAGATCAGCGCCGCGCCGTTGTCCGCGAACGTGAGGGCGCTGGCGGGCAAGGAAGTCGGCCCGGTCGACGATGGGACTATGCGCAATCTCGTAGTCGAGCACTTCCGGACGGCAGGGGCCGAGTATCAGCTGCGTGCCCAGCTCTGCACCGATCTCGCGGCGATGCCAGTCGAGGATGCGTCGGTGCTCTGGCCGGACGATCTCTCCCCGCATCAGCCGATTGCGACCCTGCGGTTCCCACCGCAGGATGCCTACTCTCCGACCCGGCGTGTCTACGGCGACGACGTGCTCTCGTTCAATCCTTGGCACGGCATCCAGGAGCACCGGCCACTCGGCTCGATCATGCGCGTGCGCATCGCCGCCTACGAACGGTCGAGCGCACGTCGACACATGCTGAACGCACAGCCACGCGTCGAGCCGACGTCGATCGAGCAGATACCTGACTGAAGGGATCTCGAACCCCAGACGCGACAGGAGCCACCGATGACCGACAGCCACGACGCCCCGCAGATCGACGAGACCCGTCTCCGGGCGATCCGCCGCCGGATCGAGGAGGTTGCGGGCGACGCGCCGCAGCTCGCCAAGCTTGCGCTCGAACAGATGATGACCAAGCACAATCCCGACTTGAAGGGCTCCGCGGGCTCGGCCGGGCGGATCGGTGCACAGTCCGGCAACGTCTCGGAGCTGACGGCGATCGCCAGGCTGAAGCCTGGAGGCGCCGAACGGCTGCGGCGCATCTTCGGCCTGGTCAACGGCAACTTCGACGGCGCGCAGAAGGTCGGCACACTCCACGACATGCGCTTCGCCTTCTTCGACGATGACACGCGCATCCTGTTCGCCACCACCTACGACGGCGACTGGGACACGTACATCAACGACTTCGCCACCAAGATCCCGGATCTGATGGATCTGCTGTTCCAGTCGGTTGAGGGCTGGCCGGGGATCAAGAGCCCGAAAGTCAAGGACTTCATCGCCGGACATCAGATCACCGCGGCCGGCTGGTTCGTGGCCAACCCACAGGTCACGGTCGTCGACGTGCGCCGGCTCCAGCGCTTGGAGCGCGCGTTCAACGAATTCCTGGACAAGGTGGGTTGAAGCATGTCGATCATCGAACGACTCGCATCGCGCTTCCGCAGAGACACCGTCTCGCTGGAGCTCGACGACATCCAGGCGCTGATCCTGCGCAGCCGTCCCGAGCCGTACGTCGGCATCCACGCCATGCTCCACTTCGACGACGCGGAGGGTGCGCGCGACCTGCTCGGACGCCTTGCTCCCCACATCGCGTCGGCCGACACGTGGACCGACGAACTCGATCACTGGATCGGCGTGGCCATCAGCTACGAAGGGTTGAAGGCCCTTGGTCTGCCTGAGGCCCAGCTCAAGACCTTCCCGCTGCCCTTCCAGCAGGGCATGGCCGCACGCGCGCCGCAGCTGCGCGATCAGGGGCTCAACGCGCCGGAGAACTGGGACGCGGTGTTCACGCCCGGCCGGTGCCACCTCGCGCTGACCATCTATGCGGTCGACGATGCCGCCCTCGATAGAGCACTCGCGAGCGCCCGCGCGGAGCTCGACCGTGCTGTGGGGGTGACACTTCTCGGAGAGCACCGCTTCGGCGCGCCCGAGGGCGCGAAGAACCCGTTCGGCTTCCGAGACTCAATCTCGCAGCCAGCGATCGAGGGCAGCGGCGTCGCCCCGCTGCTCGGCGAGGCACGGCCGATCAAGGCTGGCGAGTTCATCCTAGGCTACCCGAGCGAGACCGGCGTGCCACTCGCGATGCCTGTGCCAGCCGTCTTGGGGCGGAACGGCACCTTTGTGGTGCTGCGCAAATACCAGAGCCGCGTCGGCTGCTTCAACGCCTTCCTGAAGGCCAACGGCGAGACGACGGAGGCGCGTGAGCGCCTCGCCGCCAAAATGTTCGGGCGCTGGCGCTCAGGCGCACCCCTTACCCTTGCGCCCGACACTGACGATCCCGAACTCGGCGCTGATCCGCGCCGCAACAACGACTTCGCCTACGCGGACGACCCGAGAGGGCGTCTCGTCCCGCTCGGCTGCCATATGCGCCGGCTCAACCCACGCGACGCCGAGCTGACACTGCTCACCGACGTCAATATCCACCGCATCATCCGCCGCTCCAGCACCTTCGGGCCTGTCTACTCCGAGGACGTGGTACCGGCGGACGATGCCAAGGGCGAGCGGGGCATCTTCTTCATCTTCGTCAGCGCGCGCGCTTACGATACGATCGAGTTCATGCAGCAGGAGTGGATCAACCGCGGCAACTTCATCGACCTCGGGGAGGAGCGAGATCCGGTCGTGGGGTTGCACGAGGGTGAGCAACGCTTCACGATCCCGCAGGCTCCGGCACGCAAGCGCATCGACGGCGTGCAAACCTTCAACGTCATGAAAGGTGGCGAGTACCTATTCATGCCGAGCCTCTCGGCGCTGAACTGGCTAGCCAAAGCCGGATGGCGCAATGCTTCCAAACACGACTGACATAATTGGTCCCAGTGCGGTATGTCGAAACTAAATCGGTCAGATAATGGGCCGAGAAGAATCATTCAATTTGAATCGAAATCCCCGAGTCTCATCTGTTGCAGCGAGCCGCGCGAACACAAACCTGTTGCGATGATCAGCCGATCGCAGGGAAGAATACCGACTGTCTCGCGAGCGGTGCTCGTCGTACTGCTATTTCGTAAGCTGCCCTTACGCGAATGGCCTATCGAGCCGGTAGCGTCCGCTTACGGGACGTCGGCAGGACCTTCTGAATGACCGGGACGGGCGCGCAGCCGAATGTCAGGTCCTGCGCGCGCCGGCAATTCGGCGTGACGAAGTATGGCCACAAGCGGCCTGTCCTGTGTGGATGGCTCCCGCATTGCAAGTGGCGAATTGAGCTTCTGACGCGTTGGTCGGGTGCAGTCTTGTGTCCGGCCTGTCGATGCAGTCGTTCATGTTGACCGCTGGCCCTGATGGTATCCGCGAGCTGGGTCCCACTCTGCTTCGCGGGCTATGACGCCCTGGACAGGCGGCGGGGTGTCCCGGCTCCCGGTCTGACCGGTTCGCCATCAACTCTCATCGTCCTCGCAACCTGGAAACGTCTCCTTCGCGTGCTGTCAGGCGGCCGTGGCCGCCGGTGCGCGGTAGGTGCCGCCGCGGGTCATGATCGCCCAGGCGACCCGCGCCGTGCGATTGGCCGCCGCCACGGTCACCACGCGCACCGGCTTACGCTGCAGCAGCGCCGGCAGCCGCGGGTCGACCGAGGTCGGTGTCGTCTTCGCACGCCGGATCAGAGAGGTCATGCCGACCACGAGCAGCCGGCGCAGGTAGCGGTCGCCCATGCGCGAGATCCGGCCCAGGCGCTCTTTGCCGCCACTGCAGTTCTGCAGCGGTGTCAGGCCCAACGAGGCCGCGAACTGCCGACCGGAGCGGAAGCGTTCGGGCTCGCTCACCGAGGCGGCCAACGCGGTTGCCGACACGATGCCGACACCCGGGATCGTCGCCAGGCGCTGCGACAGGTCGCTGTCCCGATGCCAGGCGAGCAACTCCTTCTCCAGTCGGGTGAGTTGGATCTGCAAGGCACCGATCTGATCGGCCAACCCGGTCACCACGCGCTGGGCTAACGGCGGCACCTCGGCCGCGTCGCCGGCCGAGAGTCGGGCCGCCAGTTCGAGCGCGTGCCGCAGGCCCCGCGCCATCTCGATCCCAAACTCAGCGAGCAGGCCGCGGATCATGTTCACCAGCTGCGTGCGTTGCTTGACCAGCAGGTCGCGCGTCCGGTGCAGCGCCAGCGCCGCCTGCTGCTCGGTCGACTTCACGGGCACGAAGCGCATGCTCGGGCGCGTCACCGCCTCACAGATGGCTGCGGCATCGTTCGCATCGGTTTTGCCGCGCTTGACGTACGGCTTCACGTAAGCCGGCGGCATCAGCCGCACGTCGTGGCCGAGGCTCATGAGCTCCCGGGCCCAGTGGTGCGCTGTGCCGCACGCCTCCATGCCGACCAGGCATCGCGGCAGCTTGGCGAAGAACGGCACGACCTGCGCCCGCCTCAAGGCCTTGCGCACGACGACGTGCCCAACTGCATCGACGGCGTGAACCTGAAAGATGCTCTTGGCCAGATCGATGCCGACGGTGGTGATCTCCATGGGGATGGCTCCTGCATGAGCGTGGCTGCTGCTTTGACAGCAACCACATCTTGGCATCGAGACGCCGTCAGTCGGAGCGGGAGCCATCCACCCCATCTGCTTCGGAGCAGGTCCGCTTGAAAATTCGACAGCCTCCTATCGACCCGACCCGGCCGCGCGGACGGCCGCCTGCGTCTCCCGTAAGCAGCCATCTGTCGGTAGTCCCGCAACTCGGCTCGGGAAGGAAACCGGACCTCAGTTTGCAGACACCGCGATCCGATAGGGCGATACCTCAAATGGGCTGACGCGGATGTGCGCGCCGTCGTCCTTGAAGACCGCCAGCTCGTGCAGCCGCCCGCCAACGACGTGAAGCAGGAGGTTGACCGCCGGGCCAGACAGCTCATCGCCATCCCGGTAACGGCCTTCTACCGGGACCCGCCGGGCGACCGCGACGGGCTCGCCCTCAACCCGGAACCTCAGGCTGCCCTCGTCGTCAATCCGACGCACTAGGGCGGTCCGAGCTTGTTCGGCGAGCCCGTCCCTGCCGGGGAAGTCGGCGGCAAAAAGGCGGTCGAGCACGGCCCGCTCGCGCGGCGCCGGTACACGCCAATCAACGACTGCACTCCAAGGTACGGCCAGCGACGCCGCGGCCGCGAGATCGCTCTCGCGCAGCCACGCGATCACGGCATGCGCCTCTCGCTCGGCGGCTGCGGCCGAGTCGAACAGACCGGACCAGCCAAAACCAGCGCCATCCCACCGCGACCACGAGCCATTCTCATCGTCCTCGTGGCGGAGGATGCCCTCCCCATAGGCGTATTGGCTGCCGGGGGTCTTGAAGACCCAGACGCAACGCAGGCCGTCCGGGCTCGACCACTGCCCAACGAGATTGCCCGCCCCATGCAGGTGCGCATCGCGCAGGCCGAGGAGCGCGCGGGCCGCTCGCGTTCGGTTGGCAGGCGGCAGCGACAGATGCATTGCCTCGATTTCGATCCGCACGAGGTGTGCGATGAGCACGTCCTCGAACACTGCTGTGTCTCGCACCAGGATGACGAAGTCGGGAACGTAGGCATCGTACTCGTCCGCTGGTCCGGCCGTCCCGAGGCCGATTGGATCCCAAACCCAGCGCAGCACCTCGGCAACGTGCGACGCCAGTTCCCCGTTGTCGCCTTCATCAGGCATCGCACCCTCTCGGCATCCTGTTCATTTGCCATGCGGCTCATTCGGCCATCGACACCGAGAGCCCGCAAGGGGTCGAGAGCGGGCATGGCGACGATGTCCGCTTCCCGACCTTGTCGTCCGGAAGGGGACCGGCAGAAATCCACCCATCTGAGACGTTCGTCCGGGCACTGGGCGGCGGCAGATGCTGGCCGTAAGCCGAAAGGCCGCTTCGGAGCAGGGCCACCGCAAAAGCGGACAGCCTTCTGCCGATCCGTCCCGGCCATCCAACGAGACGCTAGCGCTTCTCCAGAGTTATCATTCGCAGGGACAGCTGCGGTGTGGTTGCAGTAAGGAGGCTGGTGAGCCTCATTCTCCGGCCGATCTCATTCTTTAGCCCTGGCAATCTCGGACTGAAGCTCCGGCACGACCTGGAACAGGTCACCGACCAAGCCGTAATCGGCGATCTGGAAGATGGGGGCGTCCTCGTCCTTGTTGATTGCGACGATGACCTTCGAGTCCTTCATGCCGGCGAGGTGCTGGATGGCCCCGGAGATCCCGACCGCCACGTAGAGATCCGGCGCGACCACCTTGCCCGTCTGGCCTACTTGCCAGTCGTTGGGGGCGTAGCCCGCATCCACCGCCGCCCGCGAGGCGCCCACGGCGGCACCGAGCGTGTCGGCCAGCGGCTCGATCAGTTCGTGAAACTTGTCCGACGAGCCGAGGGAGCGGCCACCGGAGACGATGATCCGCGCCGAGGCCAGCTCCGGCCGGTCGGACTTGGCAATCTCCTCGCCCTTGAATGTCGAGCCGCCGGCCTCCGGGGTTGCGGCGGATACGAGCTCAATCGGGGCGACGCCGCCGCCCTCGGCCGCCGCCGCGAAGGCCGCCGTGCGCACGGTGATCACCCGCTTTCCATTGGGAGCCTGCACGGTCTGGATCGCGTTCCCGGCGTAGATCGGCCGCTCGAACGTGTCAGACGAGACCACCTTAATGATATCAGAGACCTGCGGGACATCCAGCAGCGCGGCCACCCGTGGCAGGACGTTTTTACCGGTGGTCGAGGCGGAGGCGATGATCGTCGTGTACGGCTCGGCGAGCGACGCGATCAGCGCGCCCACCGGCTCGGCGAGGTCGTAATCGTAGGTGCCGTCCTCGGCGTTCAGGACCTTTTCGATGCCGTCGAGCCTGGCCGCTGCCTCCGCGACGGGCCTGGAGCCGGCGCCCAGGACCAGAGCATGGATCGAGGCGCCGATCGTCCTGGCGGCGGTGAGCGCCTTCAGCGTCCCATCCTTGATCTGGCCGTTGCCGTGCTCAACGAAGAGGAGTGTCGTCATGGTTGTCTGCGCTCTTTAGGGTGGTGGCGCAAGGCTCGATCTGGGAGGCGAGCCTCGCCTGCGGATCAGATGACGCCGGCTTCGACCTTGAGCTTCTGGACGAGCTCGGCCACCGACGCGACCTTGACGCCGGCGGAGCGGCCCGGCGGCTCGGCGGTCTTCAACACGGTCAGCTTCGGGGTCACGTCGACGCCGAGGGTGTCGGGCGCCAGTTCCTCCAGGGGCTTCTTCTTGGCCTTCATGATGTTGGGCAGCGAAGCGTAGCGCGGCTCGTTGAGGCGCAAGTCCGTCGTCACGATCGCCGGCAGCGTCAGGCTGAGGGTCTGAAGGCCGCCGTCCACCTCTCGGGTCACGTCGAGGCTGCCCTCGTGGGGCTCGATCCTGTAGGCGAAGGTGCCCTGCGGCCAGCCCAGTAGCGCCCCGAGCATCTGCCCGGTCTGGTTCGAATCGTCGTCGATCGCCTGCTTGCCGAGGATGACGAGCTGCGGGCTCTCCTTCTCGACGACGGCCTTCAGAAGCTTGGCGACGACCAGGGGCTCGCAGGCGACGTCGGTCTTGATGAGGATCGCCCGGTCGGCGCCCATCGCGAGCGCCGTGCGCAGCGTCTCCTGCGCCTGCTGCGGGCCGATCGACACCGCGACGATCTCGCTGGCCTTGCCCTTCTCCTTCATCCGGATCGCCTCCTCGACGGCGATCTCATCGAAGGGGTTCATCGCCATCTTGACATTGGCGAGTTCGACGCCGGATCCATCCGGCTTCACCCGGATCTTCACGTTGTAGTCGACCACCCGCTTGACGGGCACCAGAATCTTCATGGCGAACGCGATCCTTCCGAATTCTTCTCCGGGCGTGGGCGATTGCTTCTCAGAAGAACGCCTGTAGACCCGTCTGCGCCCGTCCCAGGATCAGGGCGTGGACGTCGTGGGTGCCCTCGTAGGTGTTCACCGTCTCGAGGTTCTGGGCGTGCCGCATCACGTGGTACTCGCCCATGATGCCATTGCCGCCGTGCATGTCCCGGGCGACCCGGGCGATGTCCAGCGCCTTGCCGCAATTGTTGCGCTTGATCAGACTGATCATCTCCGGCGCCATCTTGCCCTCGTCCATCAGCCGCCCGACCCGCAGCGAGGCCTGGAGGCCCAGCGTGATCTCGGTCTGCATGTCCGCGAGCTTCTTCTGGACGAGCTGCGTCTGCGCCAGCGGTCGGCCGAACTGCTTGCGCTCCAGCGTGTAGTCCCGCGCCCGGCGCCAGCAATCCTCCGCCGCGCCCATGGCGCCCCAGGAGATGCCGTAGCGCGCCCGGTTCAGACAGCCGAACGGGCCCTTAAGGCCCGAGACGTTCGGGAGCAGCGCGTCCTCGCCGACCTCCACATCCTCCATCACGATCTCGCCCGTGGTGGAGGCGCGCAGGGACAGCTTGCCCTTGATGGTCGGGGTCGAGATCCCCTTCATGCTGCGCTCCAGGACGAAGCCGCGGATCGCATTGTCATGCGCCTCCGACTTTGCCCAGACGACGAACACGTCGGCGAAGGGCGCGTTCGAGATCCACATCTTGGCGCCCGACAGGCGGTACCCGCCCGCCGTCTTGACCGCCTTGGTCTTCATGCCCGCCGGGTCCGAACCCGCATCCGGCTCGGTGAGGCCGAAGCAGCCGATCCATTCGCCCGAGGCGAGCTTCGGCAGGTACTTCCGGCGCTGCTCCTCCGAGCCGTAAGCATGGATCGGGTACATCACCAGGGAGGATTGCACGCTCATCATCGAGCGGTAGCCGGAATCGACCGCCTCCACCGCCCGCGCCACCAGCCCGTAGGCGACGTAGGACGCGCCCGCGCAGCCATATTCCTCCGGCAGGGTGACGCCGAGGAGGCCACGCTCACCCATCTCGCGGAACAGGCCGGGGTCGGACTTTTCGGTCGCGTAGGCCTCGACGATGCCGGGCAGCAGGCGCTCGCGGGCGAAGTCCTGGGCGGCGTCGCGGATGGCGCGCTCGTCCTCGGTCAGCTGATCGTCAAGCAGGAAGGGATCGTCCCACACGAAACGCGCGGAGGGCGGGGCGTCGGGGGCGGCGGAGCCCGGCGGGCGCATCGGGGCGTTCATGGGCAAGTCTCCCTGGATCGTTCGTTTCACGCTGCGCCGAGAAGGCCGCCCGCGTCGCTCACCCGACGCAGGTGATAGGGCGTATCGCCGAGCAGGTATTCGATCGTAGCGAGGCGGCGGAACAGGTGGGCGCCGAGATACTCGAGCGTCATGCCGATGCCCCCGTGCAGTTGCACGGCTTCCTGTCCGATATAGCGGGCCGCGCGGTTGACCTGCACCTTCGCGGCCGAGACCGCAGGCGCGCGCTCGGCCGCGTCGTCGGACCCCGCCATCATGGTGGCGTAGAGGGCCATGGAGCGGGCCTGTTCCAGCGACATCAGCATGTCGACGGCCCGATGCTGCAACACCTGGAAGCCACCGATTGCGGTGCCGAATTGCTTGCGGGTCTTCAGATAATCGACGGTCAGCGCGTGCAGCGCCTCCATCACGCCGACCGCCTCAGCGCACAGGGCCGCGATGCCCTCGTCCAGAACCCGCTCGATCACGGGGAGCCCCGCATTGGCCTCCCCGAGCAGTGCATTGGCGGGAAGGATTACATCGTCCAGCACGAGATCGGCCGCCCGGCCGCCATCCTGCGTCGGGTAGGGCTTGATCGTGAGGCCAGGGGCGTCGGCGGGCACGAGGAACAGGCTGATGCCCGCCTCGTCCCGCTGGCCGCCCGCCGTGCGCGCGCTGACCACGAGGGTCTGCGCCGCGTCGGCATTGAGCACCACGGCCTTGGCCCCGTCGAGCCGGAAGCCGTCGCCCTCCCGGCGGGCCGTGGTCGCCACGTCCGCGCGGTCGTAGCGGGCCTGACGCTCGCCATGGGCGAAGGCGAGGCGATGGCTTCCCTCGACGAGGCCGGGGACTAGGGCTTCCCGCTGCGCGGCGGTGCCTGCGAGCCGCAGGGCGCCGCCGCCGAGCACGACGCTCGCGAGATAGGGCTCGGGGGCGAGGTGTCGGCCGAGTGCCTCGACGGCGATCATGGTCTCGACCGGCCCGCCGCCGAAGCCGCCATCCTCCTCCGAGAAGGGCAGGCCGAGCAGGCCGAGTTCAGCGAGTTGCGACCACGCACCCCCATCGAAGCCCAGCGGCTTGCGGCGGGCGGCCTCGACTTGCTCGAGGCTGCCGTAACGGTCCGCGGCCCAGCGGGCCACGCTGTCCTTCAGCAGGCTCTGTTCGTCGGTGAAGTCGAAATCCATCGCGAAAACTCCTTCAGAGCCCCAGGATCGCCTTGGCGATCACGTTGCGCTGGATCTCGTTCGAGCCGCCGTAGATCGAGACCTTGCGGGTGTTGAGGTAGGTCGGCGCGGCGAAGGCTTCCCAGCCGAGGGCATCGACGTCGTTCGCCACGGGCGCGGGCAAGCTCAAGGGACCCGCGAGTTCGACCAGCAGCTCGGTCGCCATCTGCTGCAGTTCCGAGCCCTTGATCTTCAGGATCGAGGAGGCCGGGTCGGGCTTCGAGGCGTCGCGGCGTCCCTGGGCCGAGACCACCCGCATCTGGGTGATTTCCAGCGCCTTCAACTCCACTTCCAGGCTCGCCACCCGGCTGCGGAAATCGGGCTCGTCCCACATCGTCCCGGCGCCGGCGGGCGTCTCCTTCGCCAGCCGCTTCACCCGGGCGACACGCTCCTTGGTGAGGCCGATGCGGGCGATGCCGGTGCGCTCGTTGGCGAGCAGGAACTTGGCGTAGTCCCAGCCCTTGTTCTCCTCGCCGACGAGGTTCTCGACCGGCACGCGCACGGAGTCGAAGAACACCTCATTGACCTCGTGCCGCCCGTCGATCGTGATGATCGGGCGCACGGAGATGCCGGGGGTCTTCATGTCGATGAGCAGGAAGGAGATACCGGCCTGCTTCTTCGCCGCCGGATCGGTGCGCACGAGGCAGAAAATCCAGTCGGCATACTGGCCGAGCGTGGTCCAGGTCTTCTGGCCATCGACGATGTAATGGTCGCCGTCGCGCACCGCCTTGGTCTTGAGCGAGGCGAGGTCGGAGCCCGCGCCGGGCTCGGAGAAGCCCTGGCACCACCAATCGTCGAGGTTGGCGATGCGCGGCAGGAAGCGCTTCTTCTGCTCTTCGTTGCCGAAGGCGGCGATGACGGGGCCCACCATGAAGCAGTTGAATTGGAGCGGCAGCGGCACCGCCGCCTGCATCAGTTCCTCCATGAAGATGTAGCGGCGGATCGGATCCCAATCCTGCCCGCCCCACTCCTTCGGCCAATGGGGCACGGCCCAGCCCTTGGCGTTCAGGATCCGCTGCGAGGTGACGTAATCCTCCCGCGCGAGGGAGCGCCCCTCGGAGATCTTGCGGCGGATCTCGGCGGGAATCTCGGTGCGGAAGAAGGTGCGGACCTCCTGGCGGAAATCAGCCTCTTCCTGTGTGAAGCGCAGATCCATGGGTCTTACTCCCCCTCGATCTCGAACAGGCCGGCGCAGCCCTGGCCGCCGGCCACGCACATGGTGACGACCGCGTAGCGCACACGGCGGCGGCGGCCCTCCAGAAGGGCATGGCCCACCAGCCGGGCGCCCGACATGCCGAACGGATGGCCGACGCTGATCGCGCCACCGTTGACGTTGACCTTGTCCGGGTCGATCCCGAGCTTGTCGCGGCAGTAGATCGACTGCGAGGCGAAGGCCTCGTTCAACTCCCAAAGGCCGATATCGTCCACGGAGAGCCCGTTGCGCTCGAGGAGACGCGGCACCGCGAAGACCGGGCCGATGCCCATCTCCTCCGGCCCGCACCCGGCGGCTGCGAAGCCGCGCACGATCCCCAGCGGCTTGAGGTTCCGGCGCGCGGCCTCCTCGGCGGACATCAGCACGGAGGCCGACGCGCCGTCGGAGAGCTGGCTGGCATTGCCCGCTGTGACGAAGGCGGCCTCGCCGCGCACGGGCTTGAGCTTGGCGAGGCCGTCCAAGGTGGTCTCGGGCCGGTTGCCCTCGTCCTTGGCAAGGCGGGTCTCAACCTGCCTCGTCTCGCCGGTCGCCTTGTCGGTCACGGCCATGGTGGCGGTGATCGGCACGATCTCGTCATCGAACAGCCCGGCGGCTTGAGCGGCGGCGGTGCGCTGCTGGCTCATCAGGGCGAATTCGTCCTGCGCCTCGCGCGAGATGCCGTACCGCTCCGCCACGATGTCGGCGGTCTCGATCATCGGCATGTAGATCTCGGGCAGGTTCCGCTCGAGCCACGCGTTGCGGGTGAGTTCGCGCCGCACCTGCGGCTGGACGAGGCTGATCGATTCGACGCCGCCCGCCACCGCCACCGGCACGCCATCGAGGCGGATGCGCTTGGCGGCATCCGCGATGGCCTGGAGGCCCGAGGCGCAGAAGCGCGAGACCGTGGCCCCCGCCGACTGGACCGGGATGCCCGCGACGAGGCTCGCATGCCGGGCGACGTTGCCGCCGGTCGCCGCTTCCGGGTAGCCGCAGCCCATCACGACCTCTTCGACGGCCTCGGGCTCGACACCCGCCTTGCCGAGGGCGTGGCGGATGGCGTGGGCGGCGAGGTCGGCCCCACCGGTCAGGTTCAGCGCCCCGCGATGCGCCTTGCCGATGGGCGTGCGAGCGGTGGCGACGATCACGGCGTCAGTCATCGGGATCTCGTGAGCGAAGTTGCGGTGCGGGCGGAAGCGGGATTCACCGGCCACCCCAATCGGAAAAGCGCTTGCCCTCCTGGGCAAGCCGGGCGAGCAGCGGCGCGGGGCGCAAGGTCTCGTCGCCGCTCTCTTCAGCGAAGCGGTCGAGATCGGCCGCCACCGCAGCGAGGCCGAGGCTGTCGGCCCAATGCATCGGCCCACCGCGCCACGCGGGCCAGTTGTAGCCGTTGAGCCAGATCGTATCGATGTCGCCGGGGCGGGCCGCGATGCCCTCCTCGAGGATGCGCGCGCCCTCGTTGGCCATCGGCAGCATCAGCCGGGCGACGATCTCATCCGGCGAGAAGCTGCGGCGAGTGGTGCCGTGCTCGGCAGAGGTTCGCTCGATCAGCGCCTCGACCTCGGGGTCGCGCGAGCCCGTCCGGGCACCCTCGGGGTAGAGGTAGAAGCCCTTACCCGTCTTCTGGCCGAGGCGACCCGCCTCGCAGAGCGCATCGGCGACCGGGGCCTTGCCGCCGGTGGCCTTCCGGGTGCGCCAGCCGATATCCAGCCCGGCGAGGTCGCTCATGGCGAAAGGCCCCATGCGGAAGCCGAACTCCGTCACCGCCGCATCGACCTCGTGTGGCAGGGCGCCCGCGAGCAGCAGGCGCTCGCCCGCCGCGCTGCGCCGGGCCAGCATGCGGTTGCCGACGAAGCCGAAGCAGACGCCGACCGTCACCGGCAGCTTGCCGAGCCGCCGGGCGAGGTCGTTGCCCGTGGCCAGGGCATCCGGCGCCGTGCGCGCCGCCCGCACCACCTCCACGAGGCGCATGACGTTGGCCGGGCTGAAGAAATGCAGGCCGAGCACGTCGCCCGGCCGGTCCGTGGCGTCGGCGATCCGGTCGATGTCGAGATAGGACGTGTTGGTGGCGAGAATCGCGCCGGGCTTGGCGATCCGCGACAGGGCGGAGAAGATCGTCTCCTTGATGCCCATCTCCTCGAAGGCCGCCTCGACCACGATGTCGGCCTGTGCCGCGTTGTCCAGGCCGACCGCGCCCGTGATACGGCTCAGCCGCTCTTCCATCGCCGCCTCGCTGAGCGAGCCGCGCTTGACGGACGAGGCGTAGGTGGCGCGCATCCGCGCCAAGCCGCGGTCCAGGGCCTCCTGTTCGGTCTCGATCACGATGACGGGAATGCCCGCATTGGCGAAGCAGAGGGCGATGCCGCCGCCCATCGTGCCCGCGCCGATCACGGCCGCCGACGCGATCTCCCGCCGTGGGGTCTCCTTGGACAGGCCCGGCACCCGCGCGGTCTCGCGCTCCGCGAAGAAGGCGTAGCGCAGGGCCTTCGAGCGCGGATCGTCCACGAGCGCGAGGAAGCGGGTGCGCTCCGTCTTCACGGCCTCCTCGAAAGGCAGGTCGAATCCGGCCCGGACCACGTCGGCCAGCGCCGCCACGTTCGGCTGGCCGGGCGCTTTCTTCACTGCTTCATTGGCCTTGGTCTCGAAGCCTGCGCGTGTCGCCGGGTCCAGCCGCTCGCCTCGGTCGCGGACCCGCACCGGCGCGCCGCCTTCGGCAAGCTTGAGCGCATGCGTGCGCGCCGCCTCCACGAGGTCGCCTGTCTCGAGGGCATCCGCGAGGCCCATCGCGACGGCCTTCTTGGCATCGACAGGCTCACCGCTCAGCATCATGGCGAAAGCGGACTCGGGGCCGACGAGGCGCGGCAGGCGCTGCGTGCCACCCGCGCCGGGGATCAGCCCGAGCTTCACTTCCGGCAGGCCGAGCTTGGCCTTTGGTCCGACCACCCGCGCGTGACAGGCGAGGGCGAGTTCGAGGCCGCCGCCGAGGGCCGCCCCATGGATTGCGGCGACGACCGGCTTGCCCGCACCGTCGAGGCGGTCGAGCACGTCCGGCAGCAGCGGCGCGCGTGGGGGCGTGCCGAATTCGGAGATGTCGGCTCCACCGACGAACACCTTGCCCTCCGCCGCCAGCACCACGGCGCGCACTGAGGCATTCGCCAGCGCCGCCTCCAGCGCGCTATCGATGGCCGCGCGCAGGCCATGGCCCAGCGCGTTCACTGGCGGGTTCGACAGCGTGAGCACGGCGACGCCGCCCAGGGTCTCCTGACGAACCACGGTCCCTCCCATCGTTCTGCATTGCAGAATATCGGTTTGCATTTGTGGCCGCATGTCGGGTCGGGGCGCGACGTTTGTCAAGTCTGGCGGCGAAAATCGTGGCGTTTGAAACAGACTTGTTCCGTCATGCAGAACATTGAACCGCTTTCGATTGACAAATTCGGAGCGGGCGTGCGAAGGCGCATCCGCCGAGGCCGCCATGCGGTCTCGCTGTGGACGAGGGTCGTCAGAACCCACGCACGGGATGAAACACGCGCGCTACCGTCATGACGGGCCGCGCCCAGGGAGGAACCCGCATGCTTCGCAGAGCCGCCGCGGCCGCGTCGATCGCCATCGCCACCATGTTGGGGGCGGGGGCCCGTGCCGACGAGATCCTCGTCGGGGCTCACATGCCGCTGACCGGCTCGCTGGCCCGCTCGGGTCAGGCCTTCGACGAAGGCATGCGGGTGGCGATCCAGATGTTCAACGCCCGCTCCGAGAAGCACAAGATCCGCCTCCAGGTGATCGATGACGAGAGCACGCCTGCCAAGGCGGTGTCGGCGGTCGAGAAGCTCGTCTCGGACGGCGCGGTGGCCCTGGTCGGCGGCTACGGCTCGAACATCATCGGCCCGGCCTCGGACGCCTCGAACCGGCTCAACACCACCTACATCACGGCGGGCGCGGTCAGCGACGAGCTGACGGCGCGGGGCCTGAAGACCTTCTTCCGCATCAACAACAACGCGGGCTACCAGCGGGGCATCGGCACCCTGCTCGAGACCCTGAAGCCGACCTCCGTGTCGATCCTGGCCTCGACCAAGGAGGCCCCGGCGCTGCTCGCCAAGGGCTTGCAGAAGGACCTGACCGCCAAGGGCGTGAAGGTCACGGTCCACGAGTTCGACCCGGCGATCACCGACTTCAAGCCGATCATCAACAAGGTGAAGCTGCAGGACCGCTCGGACATCCTGATGATGTCGGCCTACGAAAACGACTATGTCGGCATCATCCGCGCCGCCAAGGTGCTGAAGCCGCCGGTCAAGCTGGTCGTCGGCGCGTGGTCGCTCGCTACCCCGAAGATGTATGCCGAGTTTCCCGACCTGATGAACAACGTGGTCGGCACGTCCTTCCTGCCCTTCCCGGTCGAGATGAAGGACGAAGAGGGCAAGCGCTTCGCGGAGGTCTACAAGAAGACCTACAACAAGGAGATCGAGTACCTCTCGACCCTGAGCTTCGTGGAGACCACGATCCTCGCGGAAGCCATTGCCCGCGCGGCCGATGCCGGCACACTGAAGTCCGGCGGCCTGCCCGATGCCATGCGCAAGACCGACCGCGAGACGTTGCTCGGCCCCGTCCAGTTCGACGCTACCGGCGACAACCCGCGCTTCTCCGTGGCGATGGGCCAGCACCGTGCGGGCAAGGTCGTGCTGGTCTCCCCGGCGGCCGCCGCGACGGGCGAGATCGTCTTCCCCGGCCTGCCCTGGTGAGGCGGGAATGACCGATCTCATCCTCCAGGCCCTGTTCTCCGGGCTCCTCGTCGGCAGCGTCTACGCCCTCGTGGCGCTCGGCCTCGCCCTCTCCTTCGGGGCGATGCGGATCATCAACCTCGCCCATGGCGAGCTCGTCCTGCTCGCCGCCTATTGCGCCTACGTGGTCGAGGCCCGTGCGGGGCTCGATCCCTACTACGCCATTCCCCTGGCGCTCCTCGTGGTCACGGCGGTCTGCGCCGTTCTGTTCCTGATGATCGACCGCATCCGCGAGCACCGGGAGCTGAACTCGCTGATCCTGACCTTCGGGATCGGCATCATCCTGACGAACGCGATCCTCCTGGCCTTCGCCAGCGACGTGCGCACCACCTCCTCGCCGGTGTTGCAGGACGCGACCTCGGTCGGACCGGTCTATGCCATGAACGGTGAGATCGTCGCCTTCGGCGTCAGCCTCGCGCTGATGGTCGCCCTGTGGTGGTGGCTCAAGAAGAGCTGGTACGGGCGGGCCGTGCGCGCCGTCTCGTCGAACCGGGCGGCGGCCAAGCTCATGGGCATCAGCCCGGTGCGGACCGAGCTGGTCTCGTTCCTCGTCGCGGGCGCGCTCGCGAGCTTCGCGGGCGTGGCGCTCTACACGATGAGCGTGGTGCAACCGGCGGTTGGCCATGCGCTGACCGTGAAGGCGTTCATCGTCACGGTGCTCGCGGGCGTCGGCTCGATCCCCGGCGTGTTCCTGGCCGCGATCCTCCTCGGCGTCACCGAGGCACTCACCGTCACGCTGGCGAGCTCCGCGCTTCAGGAGCTCGCCGGGATGGTGCTGTTCCTCCTCGTCCTCTTCCTGCTGCCGAACGGGCTGTTCGGCGCACGCGCCCGGCGCGGCTGAGGAGAACCCCATGGCCTCCCTCGATTCCGCCCCCGCCGTACCGTTGAAGGCGGCTCCCGCGAAAGCACGCGTGCCCGTCGGCGCCCTGATCGGCCTCGGACTCCTCGTCCTGGCGGCTTTGCCGGTGCTGCTCGGCGCCAGCAACTACATGCTCGGCCTGCTGATCTCGGCGCTGATCCTGTCGGGCGTCGCCCTCGCCTGGGCGCTGCTCGGCAATCTCGGCGGCATGGTCTCCTTCGGCCACGCCGCCTTCTTCGGGGTCGGCGCGTACGCCTCGGCCCTGCTCGCGGGCAAGCTCGGCCTGCCGGTGCTGCTCACCGTGCCCCTCGGCGGGGTCGTGGCCGTCGTGTCCTCGCTCGCCATGCTGCCGGCGTTGCGCCTGTCGGGCGCCTATTTCGCGCTTGCCATCCTCGCCTACGCGCAGATCTTCCGCATCCTCGCGACGGAAGCGTCCTGGCTGACCGGCGGCGGCGCGGGCTACCAGCGTTATCCCGGCCTGCCCACCGTATTCGGGTTCGATCTCGCGAGCCGCACCGGCAGCTACCTTCTGCTCGTGGCCTGCGTGGCGCTCTGCGCGCTGGCCTACCACGCGGTGCGGCGCAGCCATGTCGGGCTGGCGCTCCGCGCCATCGCCGACAGCGAGGACGCGACGCGGGTGGTAGGCGTCAACAGCACCTTCCTGAAGTGCCTGATGCTGATGCTCTCGGCCTTCATCACCGGCGTGTTCGGCGCGCTGAACGCCCACATCATCGGCTTCCTCGAGCCGGATTACGCCTTCTCCGGCATCTGGAGCCTGATGCCGATCATCGCTGCGATCTTCGGCGGCTACCGCACCATCGCCGGGCCGATCGGCGGCGCGGTGATCATCTACCTGTTCGACCAGATCGTCGCGAAGGGGCTGATCGCGGTCGGCCACCAGATCATCCTCGGCTTCGTCCTCGTCGGCATGGTGCTGGCCGCGCCGAACGGGCTGCTCGGTCTTGTCAGGAAGAGGGCCCGCCATGCTTGAGCTCGACGCCGTCACCGTCCGCTTCGGCGGGCTGGTGGCGCTCCGCGACGTCACCTTCTCGGTGAAGCCGGGGGAGATCCTGGGGCTGGTCGGCCCCAACGGGGCGGGCAAGACCACCCTGTTCAACGGCATCTCCGGGCTGACCCGGGTGCGCGGGCGCATCCGCTTCGAAGGCCGCGACGTCACGAAGCTGCCGCTTTACCGCCGGGCCCGGCTCGGGATCGGCCGTACCTTCCAGATCCCGCAGCCGATGCAGCACCTCACCGTGCGGGAGAACCTCGCCGTCGCGCAGGTCTTCGGCGCGGGCAAACACAATCCAGAGCGGATCGAGGAGATCCTCTCCGTCATGGAGTTGCAAGCGCAGGGCGACCGCCCGGCCGAGAGCGCACTGGCCCTGCAGGAACTGAAGCGCCTGGAGATTGCCAAGGCGCTCGCCACCGAGCCGCGCCTCCTCCTGCTCGATGAGGTCCTGGCGGGGCTGGAGAGCCAGGCCAAGCGCCAGTTCGCCGCCAAGCTGAAGGAACTGCATCAGCGCTTCGGGCTGACCATCGTCATCGTCGAGCACGACATCGAGACGATCTCGGGCCTCTGCTCGCGGGCGGTGGTGCTGAACTTTGGTGAGATCATCGCCGACGGCACTCCGGCGCAGGTGTTCCGCGATCCCCGCGTCGTCGAGAGCTACACGGGGACCGCCCATGCTTGAGACCCGGAACCTCAAGGCCGGCTATGGCCATATCACCGTCCTGTGGGACCTCTCCCTGACCTTCCGGGAAGGGGCGCTCACCGCCATCGTCGGCCCGAACGGGGCAGGTAAGACCACGCTGCTGCGTGCCCTGACCGGGCTGATCCCCTACGAGGGCGAAATCCGGCTCGGCGGCGAGCGGCTCGCGGGCAAGACCTGGGATCTCGCGTCCCAGGGCCTCGTGATGGTGCCGGAAGGGCGCCTCGTCTTCCGCGACATGAGCGTGGAGGAGAACCTCTGCCTCGGGGCCTACCCGAAGCGGTGCCGGGGCAACCTGTCCGCCGGGCTCGACCGGGTCTACGCGCTGTTTCCCCGTTTGCGCGAGCGGCGCAACCAGGCGGCGGGCTCGCTCTCGGGCGGCGAGGCGCAGATGGTCGCAATGGGTCGGGGGCTGATGTCTCAGCCCAAGATCCTGCTGATTGACGAGCCGAGCCTCGGCCTCGCCCCGGTCATCGTCAACGAGGTGTTCGACATCATCGCCCGCCTGAAGGAAGCCGGGACGACGATCCTGCTGGTCGAGCAGAACACCCGCGTCGCCCTCTCCGTGGCCGACGATGTGCATCTCCTGCGCGGCGGGCAGGTGCGCCTCAGCGCCCCTGCGGGCGAGGTCGATCTCGACCGCCTGCACGATCTCTACTTCGCGCGGGAGGCGCAGAGCGCATGACCGGGACCCTGCGGATCTCCGACCCCGCCGAGGGCGTCCGTCTCCTCACCATCGACCGGCCGACGCGCCGCAACGCCCTCGACCGGGCGACCTACGGAGTCTTGCGGGAGGCGATCCTCCGGGCCGGGGACGAGGGGACCGTGCGCGCCATCGTCCTCACGGGCGCTGGCGGTTGCTTCACCGCCGGCAACGACCTCGCGGATTTCCGCGAGACCGACGAGACCGGGCAGGACAGCCCCGGCCTCGCTCTCCTGAAGGTGCTCGCCGCCTGCCCGAAGCCGCTGGTGGCGGCGGTGGAGGGGCACGCGGTCGGCATCGGCACGACGCTGCTCCTGCATTGCGACCTCGCCTATGCCGGGGAGGGCGCACGCTTCCGCCTGCCCTTCGTCAATCTCGGGCTCAGCCCCGAGGGAGCCTCGAGCTATCTCCTGCCCCTGGTCGCGGGCACGAAGCGCGCCGCCGAACTCCTGATGCTGGGCGAGGTGTTCGGACCCGGGATCGCGGCGGAGGCGGGCCTCGTCAACGCGGTGGTGGCGACGGGCCAAGCCCTCGACACGGCCCTGGCGCGGGCCACGGCGCTGGCGGCGCTGCCTCCGGTCTCGATCGCCGCCACCAAGCGGGCGTTGCGGGCGGGCCATGCGGAGATCGTCGCGCGGACGCTCGCGAGCGAGGCCGAGACCTTCCACGCGCTCCGCCGCGGCCCCGCGGCCCAGGCCGCCTTCGCGGCCTTCTTCGCACGGAATGCGGGACGATGAGCGACATGGCCGAGCTGACGACCGAGGCCGAGCCCGAGGAGGGCGGTCCGAAGGAGGACCGGCACTTCGTCACGGCGCTCGCCCGGGGTTTGGCCGTGCTCGCCTGTTTCGGCCGCGGACGGCGGATGCTCGCCAACCACGACATCGCCGAAGCCTGCGGTCTGCCGCGCTCCACCGTGTCGCGGCTGACCTATACGCTGACCAAGCTCGGCTACCTGCAATTCGTCGAGGAATCCGGGAAATACGCGCTGGGCGCCCAGACCATCGCGCTGGGCTCCATGGCGCTCGGCGGGCTCGATGTCCGCCACATCGCGCGGCCGGCGCTACGAGCCGTGGCCCAGGCCGCGAACGCCTCGGTCGGCCTCGGCGTGCGCGACCGGCTGAGCATGCGCTACGTCGATTGCCAGCGCGGCCCGGCCGCGATTTCGCTCAACCTCGATATCGGCTCGCGCATTTCGCTGGCCCGCTCCGCCATGGGCCGGGCCTATATCGCCGTCTGCTCGGACCGGGAGCGCGCCGCGCTCTACGAGGAACTGAAGGCCTACGATCCGCTCGCGTGGCCTGCCCTGCGCACCGGGCTGGACCGGGCGGTGGAGGAGCACCGGGAGATCGGCTGCTGCACCTCCTTCGGCGAGTGGCAGACCACCGTATCGGCCATCGCGGTCGGCTTCCATCCGGGCGGTGGGCTTCCGCCGATGTCGATTAATTGCGGCGCCCCCACCGTCATCACCGACGGCCGCTTCCTGATGGAGGTGGCCCGGCCCAAGCTCATCGAGGCCGTGCGCGGTCTCGAGGGCGTGATGGGCACCTGAGACAACGAGGATCCCGATGCTGTTCGATCCCGACGACCTGCCGCTCGCCGGCATCCGCGTGCTGGACCTTTCGCGCGTGCTCGCAGGCCCCTGGTGCGCCCAGGTGCTGGGCGATCTCGGCGCCGACGTGATCAAGGTCGAGCATCCCGAGCGCGGCGACGACACCCGCGATTGGGGGCTGCGGACGGGGCCGAGCAACACCTCGTATTTCGACAGCGTGAACCGCAACAAGCGGTCCATCGGGATCGACCTCACTGATCCGGAAGGGTTGGCGCGGGTCCGGGAACTCGCTCGCCAGAGCGACGTGGTGGTGCAGAACTTCAAGACCGGGGGCGCCGACCGGCTCGGCCTCGGCTACGCGGCGCTCTCCGCCGAGAACCCGCGCCTGATCTACTGCTCGGTCTCAGGTTACGCCTCGGACGGGCCCGAGGCGACGCGGCCGGGCTACGACCTCGTGATCCAGGGCGAAGCGGGGCTGATGGCTCTGAACGGCGAGGTCGGGCAACCGCCCCTCAAGTTAGGCCTCGCGGCGGTCGATCTGTTTACCGGCCAATACGCGGCGCAGGCCGTGCTGGCCGCCCTCTTCCAGCGCGAGCGCACCGGACGTGGGCGCCTCGTCGAGTTGGCCCTATTCGATTGCGGCGTAGCCCTGACGTCCTACTACGGGCTGGAGGCGATGGCGCAGGGCTACGATCCCGTCCGCTACGGCAACGCGCACCCCTCCATCGTCCCCTACGGCGTCTTCCAAGCCGGAGACGGGCCGATCATCCTGACGGTGGGGAACAACGGTCAGTATCGACGCCTCTGCGAGCAGGTGTTGGAGCGTCCCGACCTCTCCACCGATCCCCGCTTTGTCACCAACCTTGACCGCTCGCGGAATCGCGCCGACTTCGTCCCGGTGCTTCAGGCGGAACTGGCCAAGTGGACGCGCGTCGAACTGCTCGTGCGCCTCTCGGCCGTCGGCATTCCCTGCGGCGAGGTGCTGGGGCTCCGTGAAGCGCTGATCTCGGATCGCGCTAGGACGGCGGGCCTAATGATCCCCCCGGGCGACGAGAGGCAGGCTGGCGGCCGCGCCCACGTCTTCGCCCCGCCCTACCGCTTTGACGGCGCCCGTTTGCCCGTTCGCAGACCACCGCCGCCCCTCGATGACGGGCGTGCCGAGATCCTGACCTTACTCTCGACCAATCCGGCATGAAGCACCGCCCATTCCGTAGCTCGTGGGTGATCGCCATCCGGGTTGACGCCGTAGCGCTTGGCCACCGCTCTCACGCGCTCTCGACTGGGCTGTAAGGCGCGACGGACGGCCTGTATCTCTGAGGTGCCCGTCGGCGCGAAGTCAGCGAGGTCATGTCCGCTTTGCAGATGGGAAGAGCCAGCTGCGCACGGCAGCAACGGGCGCATTGCAGAACGGCCGCTTCCGGGCGACGGTCCATCACCGCAGTTGACCCTTAGCGGTCGTTGGCAGGGTCCGCTGTTAGGCGTGTTGGTTTACAGATGACCCAGACGACGTGACACAACGTCCCGACGTCGGAGCGCTGCTGTGCGGCGGGCAAATTGATCGGATAGCGAAGCTGCGACTCTAATCTAATCTGAATCACGGCATGTGCAATTCCTGGCACTTCGCCTTAAAAATAACGGTTTAGACCGATCTATACTTGCAATAATAAACAAAAGTAAAATTATCTGTGATTAACTAAGCGTAGCGGCTTCCAGATAATATTCTATTCGCTTTCAGATTTAACATGATAATCAATTTCTGCTAGTTCACTACTGATCATAAATTTGCAGTCATCAGTAAGTTTTGCGGTTTCATGCGTGAGTCGTTTGAGATATTTCTTCCCGTTTTTCTGTTGGCCGATCCGCCGTAGGATTTTTGATACCTCTCCCGTGCGACACGCAGTTAATGCAAGGTCAGAGGGGGGCCAGGAGGACGACATGAATGCGTCCACCAGTTCGTGACGGGCCGCCTTGCATCGGTCCCAATCGAAGAACGGGATAAACTTGAAGAGGTCAGGGACGTCGTCGTACCTCGCGAGCTCGCGGTGGACCGATGGAAATGCCGCGACGATCATCGGGGAGATCGGTCGATCACGGGACCTGAGCAGGACCGGCAAGAGATGTCCCGAGGCCGAAAGGAGCGCCCTGGGCGCGACCTTTTCTGCGTCGAGCATGAGTGCGGCACAGGCTTCCACCGCGGCAGCGTCAAGGTCGAGGCTCGGGCGTTGGACCAGCGTCCGGGCGATGTCTTCCATGGCCCAGGCCGCCCGGAGGCGGGCCGGCTGCGTCGCTCTCCCCAGGGCGACCATGTTGCGGCTCGCGGTCACGCCGTCCAGGTCCCTGCCCAGGCCCATTCGCGCGAACCATGCGCCGTCCAGGCCGTCTCCCACGGCGCTGAGCAACGACGCGATGAGATCGATCTCGTCGCCGTCGAAGCGATCCCTTAGGAAACGATGCAGGGCATGCCCCGCTAGCTTGAGCCTGGCCTCGCCCCGAAGGTCCTTCAGCACGCGCGGCAGGACCCTGGCGAACGTCTTCACCGTCAGCGCGTCGCCGGACATGGCGCGAAGCAGTAGCTTCGGTGCCTTGCTCTCCATGACGCTGAGGGCATGCGCGCCGACGCGCTTGTCTCGAAGCATGGCGGCGAACTGCCAGTCGTCCGCGCGACCAAGGAGGTCGAGCAGCATCGCCGTCGCCGATTCCCGATCCAGAAGCTTGGCGTCGAGCTCGTAAAGCCAGCGTGCGTCCTCAGCGCCGGGAACAAGCGTCCGGGCGATCATCTCGTCGCGCCGTGGCGTCTGTGGCAGCGTCACCAGCGTCGATTGAACATCCTCTTTGGTGCCTGCGGACAGCGCCCTGTCCAGGACGAGGCCGGAAAGTTGCGCCCCCGCGAAGTCGTTCGCTTGTCCGAGGTGGCGCAACTCTGAGGCGAGCCGAGAAACATCGAGGCGTCGGATCAATGGTTCGGCAGCCGGAAGATGCCAATCATCGATCAACCGCGGGAGAAGGCTCGGACCGACGGCATCTAGGGTCTCGTCGTCCAGCGCAGGGAGGATTTGGCCGAGCCGCTCGACGAGAGGGCGGTCGTCTGCGACGTGTCCGGCCAGCGCATCACCTTGAGCCAAGAGCCTCCCCAGCACGGCCGGGGCGGCCTCGCGCAAGGCGCGCTCCGCACGGTCCGTAAAGTTGCTGCCCAGACCTGCGGCGATGCGGGGCACGAGCTCGGTGAGGACTTTGCGGGGGTCGTCCTGCGACAGGAGCGAGACCGCCCCCTCCGGCGCGCGTTCGGCGAGCCTCTCGACCGCGTCCGCGACGGCCGCACGCCCCGCCGGCATGGACCGTCCCTGCAATTTCCGGGAGATGGCGCCCAGAAAGCCCCAAGCGTCGTCGTCCGCGAAGGTCGTGGACGCGCGGTTCGTTGCCTCCACCAGCGACGGTTCGATAGCCTTAATCGCGAGGGAGTCGCGGACCTTGCCGGAATTGACGATGTCCAGCAGGCCGAGGGCGGCCGTCGGCGTGTAATGGATCTTGGTGACCAGTTCGTCCCACAGCAACGCGATCCGCAGGGCCGCCGCGTCGTCCTGGCCGGCGTCGTTCCCGCCCACCAACCCGCTCTCGGGGATGGTCAGGAGGCGCGGGTGGGGCTGGTCGAAGACCCGGGCTACGATCGCGCCCGTCCAACGGTGCCGGCCGTCCTGCACTAAGCGGCCATCCACCCGGCGCCCGTTCCAGTCGGCGAACCTCGACCGTGCGTCCTTCGGGGCGAAGACGAGGTCGAAGTCGCGGCCTCCAACCTTGCGCGGGGACCGCGCGAATGTCGACACGGCGAACCGTCGCCTCAGGGAGGGCCAGAGCGCAGTGAGCAGGCGCGTCGCGACGAGCTCGGGTTCCAGCGCGTCCAGCATGACGACGGGCCGTGCGTCCTCCAGGAACAGCGCTTCCAAGAGCTCGCTGCCGTTGAACGGCGGCGCCGGCGGCAGCGGCTTAATTTCCGTGTCCCAAACGACGACTTGTGTGGCGTCCCGGGCGTCGGGAAGCCTGTCCAGCCGCAACTGGTCGAAATAGGCGGACAGACCTTCGGCCCGGACCCATTCGTCCATAGGAATTACGAGGCTCAAGGTTCGGACACATCCCGCCCGCGCGACCGTCAGGTCCTGCCAGGTCCGCGCAAGCACGAAGCGCTTGCCCCCCGGCAGCGGATACGCCGTCAGGTATGGATCGAACCGCTCCCGCGGCCGCAAGGGTCCCGCGACGTCGGACAGTTGGTTGACCACCGACTGTTCCGCCTTCGGAAGGGGCATGGACGTCGCGAGGAGCTGGTGCCCCTGCTGATACCCATGGACTTGGCGCTCGACGGCTGACACGATCAGACGCCGACGGCCCACGCGATGGGCCACGTCAGGTCGAGATCCCGACGCCAGGTCCCTCCGTCGTCCTCGGCCGCCACCCACCCACGGCCGTCGAGGCCGTTCTCCTGGACGTCGTCGCGGCAGGACTCGTCCGCCTTGAGGTCGCCGCCCACCACGCTGAGGCCGAAGACTCGGATGTCTAGGCCCTCAATGTCGTCGAGCCGTCCCGCGAACAGGGGGTACTCGCGCCCGAGCCATGCCTTCGGCCCAAGCTTGAATGTCTCGGGGTCCACCAAGTCCCACGCGCTCACCACGACCGAGACGCGCGGGCGCTGCCCGCCATGACGCGGGGCGAGCGTCGCCTCAAGGAAGCGCACCAGCTCGCACAGCATGACCTGGGTGGGCAGTCCGCGGTCGTCGTCGTTGCCGAGCTTGCCGAGCATCCTCTTCGACGTGACCCAATCCAGCGGGCGGACGGCCAACTCCGACTGCACCCGGACGAACAGCAGGGCACCGCTGGCCGACCGCATCTCCTCCATGAGCTCGGCCGACACCTCGCCCTGTGCGGCAGCACTGAGCCAGAGCTCCCCCGAGATGTCCGGGATGACGATGTTCGTCTCCTCTCCGCCCTTCACGGTCGCGACGGCGACCTCGAAGTCGCGCCGGTCGTCCGCGTGTTCCGAGCGCGGCGCGAAGCTGCCGGAGTTCAGGTGGTCGGTGACGTCAAGGACGAAGCGGATGTCCTCGGGCTGTCGGGCGGCGTGGAGGCGTCCGCCTCCGGCGTCCAGGGCCGGCCAGACGCGCCCGACGTAGTTGGTCTTCCCGGAGTCGGGCCCCCCGAGCAGGACGATCGAGTTGCTCATCGCCGCCCCCTGTACCCGATGTAGGAGCGCACGCCCACGACCGGCTCGGAGGTCGGCCAGACGTCGACAGGCGGCAGGTCGCTGGCCGTGGTGGCCGCAATCAGCCGATCCAGCCCGAAGCCCGGCCTCGCCCTTTCGTCGTCTTCGGAGAACGGAGCGACCGGCACGATCGTCGCCGTCATGTGGCGCTTCGCGAGCTCCGCCTCCAGTCGGGTGATCACCGAGGGGGATGGTTCGCCGGCGTCGCGATGCGTGACGACGAGCACCAGTCTCGGTATCGGTCCGTCGAACAGCGCACCGAGCCGACCCGCGAGTTGGCCGACCCGCGAGATGATCCCCTGTCGACGCTCCTTGTTCTCCAGGGCGCGTCCGTCCAGCACTACCCAGATCGCCTCCGCTGCCTTCATGAACTCGAAGCGGTCGGTGCGGGAGGTGGCGACGAGGTCCGTCGTCCATTCGCCCGGGAGGTCCGGCAACGCGAGATCGACACGCCGGCCGTCGGAATCGCGGACCAGTCGCAGGTGGAGGAAACCGGGCCGCCTATCGTCCGCCATCTCGGTATGGACGGTCATCTGCTCGGGCGGGTTGCCCTCGTCCCAGTCGCGCGCTCCCCGTGCGATCTCTTCAAAGGCCATGAGGCTCTTGCTGTCGGTAAAACTCCAACCGGCGAGCTGGGCGTTCGCGACGAGGAGGTACAGGCTTACCAGGCACGCGGTCTTGCCCGATTCCGGGTCGCCCAGAATCCCGACCACCGTCACATAGCGCGAGCCCATGATCGCGGACACCGCGTCCGGCCCGAGCGTCCGGCTCGACGGGAACGACGCCGTCCCCTCCGGCCGTTCGAGCACGGGAGCCCCGATGTTCGACAGGCTTTCCGATGCGGACGGGTCGGTGGCTACGCCCGCTTCGACGGCTCCAGGTGCTGGACGTCGGCCGAGGCGATGCTCACAGGTCGCCGGATCCTTCTCCAGCGCGCAGGCACCGGTCTCCCCGACCGTGCAGCCCTCGAAAGTGCACGCATCGCTCACAGCTTAACGAGCCCACGGCACATGTGACAAAGGCCGGCCTCAAGCAGGGCCTGCGCCGCCCACTCAGACGCCTTCCGCTTCCGCTCCGCCCCCGCTACCTCGGTTTGCCCGGTGGCGAGGGCGTTGAGCAGCGGGAACACTGAAGGATGGTGAGCGGCAGGGCCGGCGTCAAACGACGCGACGAGCTTGGTCCGGTCATCGCCAATGATCTTCGTCAAGTCCTTGAGGTCGAGCTCCGGGTCCTTGTCGACGGAGCGGAGCACCAGCTCGTAGTGCAGGTCAGCCGGCAGCCGGCGGAGATGCACCGCTGCCTCGATCGCCAGCGCGACGAGGCGCAAGGGTTCGTCCATCGCGCTCGCCGCGCGATTGAGGAGCCGGCTTCGGTTCAATTGCACCCACCAGAGGAAGTCGATCTCCTCTCGGTCGAGCGCGGCGTTGCGCCGGAGAGCCTCGATCGTCGCGGCGGCCGCCTTCTTGAAGTTCGTGGTGGGCTTGGCGCCTTCCGCGATTGTCACGTTGAGTTCGCCTAAGTCAGGGACGTTAATGCGTTCCCGAGCTTTCTCGGCGGACGCCTGGCTGCGTTCCCGCGCCTCAGTGAGTACCTCGCGGCGCAGCTTCTCACGCTTCTCTTCCGCGAGCTGCGGCTGGAACGAAAGGGCCGCCCAAAGGGCGTTCGAGAAGACGTCAGCGGTGGTCCAGCCGTGAATGCCCGGGGTGCCGCGAAGGATCGAAAGGACCGCCATGCCCGCGCAGATGCCTACGTCGAGCGGCTTCTCCTCGTACAGGTACGCGGAAGCGTGCTTTTGTAGCGTCCCCTGCACCTCTGTGCCGAGATCCTGGTGTGGCCTGCCGTCCCCACCCAGCGCGTCCGCAACCATCCCGGCCTTGGCCAGGATTGCGCCCGAGTCGTTGACCTTGATCCAGGCAGCGGACAGCTCGCCGATGGTTGCCCGACGTGCGTCGACGTCCTCGTTCGACGGCGTGAGCGTCGAGATCCTCATGTGCACCGGAAGGTTGTCCATCACGCGTCCTTCTTCTCTCGTTCACCTATGAGCCTGTCGATCATCGCGACCGTTTCGGGAAGCTTGCCCTGGCGGACGAGCCAGTCGAACAGCCTGCGTTCCAGGCCCTGGGTCATCCGCTCGTCCGATTCCCTCGGCAGGGCTTCGAGGTCGACGAGTATGCGTAGCCGCTCGCTCTCGTAGAGATCGCGGAAGAACCGCAACAGGGCGAGTTCGTAGCCTTCGGCGTCCGGCGGCATCGGCACTGTCTCCCCCGAGCCGGTCTCCGCCTGTTTGGTGGGTACCAGCTCGACAACCGGCTCGCCCTCGACGCCGTCGCCGTCGGGTTGCGCGGGAGCCGCCGGGACCGGGCCTTGCTTCCTGAAGTTCGGAGAGCCTAGCGTGAAGCGCGGGTCGCTGCCCCCGAGCCGCTTGTTGTCGGCCTCGAAACACGTCCGTTCGGGGCTCCAGGCACGGGGATGCATCGTGACGACTAGGCTGTCCGTGCCCTCGTCCCAATCGAACTCGATGACGTTGTAGGTGTGAGTGTAGGTCTCGTCCGACCGGAAGGGGACCGCGGCACCGGACGCGAGCATCATGACGTCGCAGCCGTCCTCAACGCTGTCGATGCCCACCTTCGGGTCGTGTTCGTGACCGGTGATGAAGACGCGCGCGCGGCTGCGCACGTAGCGCCGGAAGTCCTCGGCGTCCTTGTACCAATGCAGCGGATGGTGCGCGAGGACCACATTCTCCTCGCCGTCGTTCCGCGGGATCGAGAACTGGCGTTGGCCGATAACCAGCTCCGGGGGGTCGTCGCGCTCCTTGCCATGGCAGAGAAGCGACGAGTTCAGCCGCACGATCCTGATCCAGCGGTCCGGCCCCACCTCGAAGCGAAGGTCCGTCGCGTACTTCGCCTCCTCGTCGAGTCCGCAATCGTATCCGATGCTAAACCGGCTGTAGTTCTCGAAGCGGGCGAAAAGCGTTGCGCGGTCGTTCGCGTTAGACATGACCTCCTCGTATTCCGCCGCGCCTCCCGCTCTGATGAAGTCCAGGAGCTGACGCCCGCCTCTGGAGAGCTTGTCGCGGTCGACGTCGTGGTTCCCCGGGATCATCCGGACTCGATGGCTCGGGCAACCAATCGCTCCGGCAAGGCTATCGAGCCACTTGCCTGCCTGGGCATATTCCTCTGCCTTGCCGGCGTATGCGATGTCGCCCGTGACGAGGATGCCGTGTGCGGACCGTGACGGCAGGGCCGTCACGACCGCCGCCGCGTCGGCGACGAGCTCCCTCTTCACGTCGTCGTGGATGTGGACGATGTGGTCGCGCTCCTGTCCAAAGTGGATGTCGGAGACGTGGACGAAGACTACCGGCATCAATCCCTCGATCCGCACTCGGCCTGGTTGCAACGGCCTTAGCGCACCGAGTGAGTAATTTCACTCGCGAGCGGGTATAACTAGACCGTCATAGCGTGAGCGAAGACCGCGTCGAGCGCCGATGTCGGCTCGCCGGCACGCTCTTCTGACCTCGTGCCTGTACCGCTTGCCTGCTCACGCCCGCTGTCGGGTAGGCACCTGGCGTCCGCTCCTGGCGCAAAGGAGAAGATCTACTTTGTCTAAACCTGCCAACTGAGGGCTGGTTAAGCGGTTTACTCCTACGTCTCGGCTTTGAAGCGCTGTGCCATGCGCTTGCGCACCGGCTAGGAACTCGACGATCAGACGAAGGTCTCGCGCCTCATTTTGGCCATCGCGTTCCTGACGATTCGCCGCGAAGCTGAGTAATCTAGCGTCCGGACCCATAACGGTGGCGCGGACGGCTCGGGTGTGATTCACGGCTCCGGCGGGAGGGGCCGATGGACCATTTCTGGCTGACGGACGAGCAGTTCGCGAAGATCGCACCGCTTCTTCCAAACGACACACGGGGCAAGGAGCGCGTGGACGACAGGCGCGTGATCAGCGGCATCGTCCACGTGCTGAAATCTGGAGGGCGCTGGACGGACGCGCCACGCGATCTCTACGGGCCGAAGAAGACCCTCTACAATCGCTTCGTGCGCTGGGCGGCCAAGGGGGTCTGGGTCGAGCTGTTCGAGACGCTGGCCCGAGCTGGCGGGCCGCCCTCTCAGGTGCTGATCGACTCCACCGCCGTGAAGGCCCACCGCTGCGCCGCAGGGGGCAAGGGGGGAGCAGAGCCAAGCCATCGGTCGCTCGCGGGGCGGGCGCACGACCAAGATCCACGCCCTCACCGACCGCTTCTGCCGTCCGCTCGCGTTCCTGCTGACCGGTGGACAGGCCGCCGACTGCAAGGCAGGCGCGCTGCTGCTCGAACGCTTGCCCGCCTGCCGCATCGTGCTGGCGGACAAGGGCTACGACAGCGACGCCATTCGGCGGCAGATCGAGGCGGCTGGGGCCGCACCCAACATCCCGCCCAAGATCAACCGCCGCTGGAAGCCGTGCTTCTCCCCCGTGCTCTATCGCGGGCGCAACGCCATCGAGCGCATGTTCGGCCGCCTCAAGGACTTCCGCCGCATCGCCACCCGCTACGACCGTTTGGCGACCAACTATCTCGCCGCCGTCTGCCTCGCCGCCACCGTCAGCTACTGGTTATGAGTCCGGACGGTAGGACGTTGATCGATAACCGGTGCGGCGGTCACGGCGTTCTAGCGATCATGGATTATTATGACGCGTCCTCGATGCCGGTCGTGAAGCCCGCCTGACCCCGTGTAACGCAAATCCTGAAATATGCCGGATGCTATAACCGGGTGCTAAAGCGCGTCCAGATAGCAGTAATCCGGGAAGTATAGCCTAGGGTATGCGCAGGGCGCACAGGTGGCGCACACCGTACGCACACGGGCGCACGTCAGCCCGCGGGGCACATGCCGGGCCGGGGAACGCGCCGGAACAGGACGCCGAAGCGCGCCATGTCGCCGTTCGAAAGGACCTCCAGGTCGAGCGGGTACGCCCCCCCGTGGTCGGTCACGGAGTTCGTGAAGCAGGTCGCCCTGAGCTTGCCCTGGACGAGCCGCGCGTCGTGGCAATCCATGCCGTCGATGCCGATGTCGCGCGGGCCAGGGCCGACGAAGATCGGCCCGTAGCCCTCCCCTCCGACCGGGCAGAACATTCCGGGTGCGGGGAGCGGGCCAGAGGAGGCGATGGCGGCGGCGAGGGCGAGGATACGCATGATAGTCACTCCACTTGAGGGGCTAGGCACCAGGCGGTGCCGTCCGGTTCGAGCCAGACGGCGGCCGCGCTGCTGATGGGGGTGCCATCTGCGAGCCGGAATCCCGGCTGGCTGAGGCGGTAGCAGAAGCGGACGGCGCCGCCCGGCCGGGGAACGCCGACGAGGGGGAGGCCCCGAGCCACCGCGTGGACGTCCCGGGCGCCGGTCCGCAGGCAGCGCAGGCGGGCCGCCTCGGAGGCCCGGAGCGTCACGCCGACCAGGGCGACGGACTGGGCGTGCCCGACGACTCGGCCGGCGACGCGGATGCTCCAGAGCCGACGGGTCAGGTTGCGGTAGGCCTCAACGCCGCTTGCGATCGGCGTGGGCATCGCACAGCGTCCGGATCCACCCACCGGTCCGGATGGACCCAGGCGCGCCGCAGACCTCGCAGACCGCCCCGGACACCCATTCCGCGGTCGCGATCGTCTCCAGCATGCTCTGGGGCGTGCTACCCCGGACGTACCAGCGCAGGGTCCCGAACTTCTCCTTGACCTGGCATGTCCGGTGGCCTTCCGGAACGCCGCCCTCCAAGATCGACTCTGCCGCGGCGGCGAGCAGCCAGTGCCATCCCGAGCCCGTTTCCAGGGTCTCGGTGAACACCGCGGGGTAGTCCGCGTGCAGCTGAAGGTAGCTCTCGGCCGGGACCTCGCGCGGCTGCTGGCTGCCCTGCCAGCGCAGGGCCATCATGCGGCTGACGAGCTCGGCGACATGGGCCCTGTCCGGGGCCCCTGCGTGGCCAGTGCGGGGCCGCGACAGCCGGGGGATGTCCCACCGGACGCGGGGGCCGGCCCCGGTCGTGTCGATCGCGGCGACGGTGATTCCGGCGGCGCCTTCGCCCAGGGCCTGCGTAAGGTATCCCATCGCCTCGGCGTGGATCGCGGTGTTCATGACGGTCTCCATCGCTGAGGGGGTCACTGCCGGGGGCCGGCTTCGCGGGCATCGAGGACGGCCTCGACGAGGCGGCGCAGGGCGCGCAGGCTGCCGCCATTGGCCCAGTTCGCTTCGAGGGCCTCCCATTCCCACCACTCGAACGGCGGCACCCATTGCTCGTCGAGGCCGCGGTCGAGGCGGACATCCGTGAGGATCGAGGCCGCCAGCGGGCGCAGGTGCTCAGGCTCCGGGTCTGGCATCCGCAGGATGAGGCAGCGATCGAGAAGCGGGCGCGGGACAGTATCTAACGTATTCGCCGTGAGGATCCATTGGATGTGTGAGATATTCACGTCAGCCTGTAGGTAGATGTCCTTGTATCGGGCGGCGGTCTCTACGCCGATTTGATTGATCAGGGCATCGGCCGCGTTGCCGTTCTGTCGAGACGTAGCCATCTTGTCGACTTCGTCCATTACAATGAGAGGGTTCGCGATCCCGGTCCGGATCAGCTCGCGCACGGGGGCGCTGAACCCTCCGCTCGACCAGCCCCGCGCCACCCCCGAGACGGTCATGGCGTCCATGGATCCGCCCATCGAGTAGAGCGACGGATCGAGGCGCAGGACCTGGCCGTAGCGGCGGGCGAGGCGCGTCTTCCCGGACCCGGGCTCCCCGACGAGGAGCACGGGCGGATTCTTGACGGCATCCTGGCCAGCCAGGGGCCGGAGCAGCCGGTCGATGATTGCGTGCCCGTGGGGACAGTCCGCCACGAGCTCGGCCCTGGCAGCCGCCAGGTCCTCCGGCGGCATGGCCAAGATGAGCTCCCGGTTAATGATCGACACGGCTTGCTTGATGGGATCGTTCTCGTTCTTGCCGACCTTCTGGACATGGCTGACATCGCCGACCAGGATCACCTTCCGAGGGTTGCGCGCGTCCCCATCGCCCGCGTACGTCTGCCCATCCTCGGGCGCCTTGGGCTCGGGCTCGGCGTTCCGGGCGACCTCGGCGCGGTCCTCCTGGACCAGCTGCGCGAGCACCGACAGGTCGTCGACCGGAGCTTCCGGCGGGGCCGGGGGCTCGTCGAGCACGTCCTGGACGAGGCCGAGGACGTGGACGAATCCACGGACGAGAGGGCCGCTCGACTCGATCTGCACGTGGCGGGATTCGGGAAGGTAGACGCCCGTGTCCACGTCGTCCTCGTCGAACCGGTCGAGCGCCGCGGCGGTGGCCAGGTAGTCGATCGCGGACCGGGCGAGCCCCCATGTGATGACGTCGACGTAGCCGCTGATGGGTCTGTGGCCGAAATGCTCGACGCACAGCATCGCGCAGCGGCGGTTCGCCTCCGCGCTGCCGATCGCCGCGAGCCAGATCGCGCACCGGTCGTGCAGGTCCTCCAGCAGGCGCATCGTCTCCGACAGCACTCTGGGGCCGCTCTTGTCGCTGTCCCACATGGACATCACGGCGCCGATCTCGTCCTGGAGCCACCGGATCGCCCCGGTCGTAGGCTTGCCCAGCACGCCCTGGATCCCCAGCGCGACCTTCGGCGGCATCTTGTGGGGGCTGTCGTCCTCGTTGAGCGGCCCGAGGACGGCTCGGGCGTCGGCGTAGACGTCGCCGCCGACCATTTCGGCCCCGGACAGGACCTCCAGCGTCGAGGGGATCGTTCCCTCGGACGGCCAGCGCCCCTTCTCGAACAGCTCGCGGTGCTTGCGCACGGCTTCTCGCGCGCGGGGATGGGACTCGGACATGGGGGATGCTCACTGAAACGGGGACGCGCGGTCGCCGAGCGGAAAGCTCAGGCGGCGGAGGGGGCGCGTTTCGGTTTCAGGAGCGTGCTCATGGGGAGGATTCTGCCCGAGGAGGAATCCGCCCGCAACGGGCGGCTGTAGTCTTGGTTGAGAAATCCCTGGGCGATGGGTGGCTGTTACTTTTGGGTGATCAGACCCGGGGTTCGTCACCCAAAAGTAACAGGCGTCCCAATACAAAGGAGGACCCGGTTTCCCGAGGCTTCCCTTGGTATAGCCGCCTGTTCGGCGGGACTGGTGTAGGCCTTGCCGCCGCATACGCGGTGGAGGGCGTGTAATCCTCGCGACGATGCGAGGCCGGACGTTTCCCGCATGGGCCGGGATAATCCGGGTGTCATCCCCTCCGGAGAGAGGAACGGGTCTCAGGGTCGCCCCGAGCAAGAGGGGGGCAGCCAGGTTAATCCTCGACGGGCGAGGGGTTGTGCACGACCCGAACATGGACCGCCCTGGCGGGCTTGGCGAGCAGGCCAGCGTCCGGGCGTGTCGGAACAGCATGTTCTGTGGCCGTTCTGCCTCTGTGCGAATCCGCGGGGAGTGGGAACCTGTGTGCGGCCCGCGGCGACGAGCCGGGATCACTCAGGTCCCGGACGGTCAGAGGGGCACGTCACTCCTTCTCTAGCCGTGTGGGAGGGGCATCAGCACCGGGGGATGCCGGTGAGGGTTTTGACGGTCCCCGCAGTGTCGTCCGGCAGCGACCGCCGCATTGAAGGCCATGACCGGGGCGCTCCGGTCATGGCCGACCATTCGAGGCAAGCCCCATGAAAATCGAGCAGGTCGCTGAGCTAGCGCACAAGGTCGCCGCTCTGTCCCAGGCCGAGCGGGATTTCTTCGACGGGATGCTTGCCGACGAGCTGGCGGCCGCTGCCGACGCGGAGCGGGTCGCCAAGCTGCGGGGGATGCCCGACGTCGACGCCGTCCAGTCCGCCATCGCCTGGGCGTCGGAGACCGTCGATCTCGACGCCATCCCGGGGCGGATGCTCCAGGGGCTGAAGGACGCCGGATTCGAGAGGCGCGAGCGATGACCATCGAGCCCACTGAGTTCGACCTGGTCGCCCTGGCGCGCCGGGGCCTGCAGGCGCTGCTCGACCAAGCGTTCTCGGAGATCCAGTACGCCCGCAAGTACGCGACTGTCGACGTCGCCACGCGGGCGCCAACGCCCGAGTCGGCCGAGGCGATGAAGGCGGCCTTCGAGGCGCACCGGGTCGCCAAGGAGCGGCTGGATCGCTTCGAGCTGCTGCACCCGGATCCGAAGTGGCTGTGGGAGGCCGCGATCGTCTACCGCGACGACCGTCCCGACGTTGTGCTGACCCGGCCCGGCGGGGTCACGCAGGACGAGGCGATCGCCGTCTATCAGGCGAACGCCGGCGTGATCGATCGGTCCGAGGGCGTGGTCGGCACGTTCCGGGTCCGGGCGCCCAAGACATGAGCCGCCCAGCCGCCACGGCGCCGGCCGCGATCCGCGAGGCTGTCTCCCGCTACCTGCCGGGCGAGCCCGTCGAGCCGGCGTTCGCCCGCATGTTGGCCGCCTACGCGCGCTGCGAGCGGGGCTGCCTCGATCGGATCGAGGGCAACCCCGAGTGCCGGGATCTCTGCAGGCGGGCGGCCCGGGCGATGAGGAGGCAGGGATGACGATCCTCGAAGCGATGAAGGCCATGCGGAATGGCGCGACCACGCGGTGCCCGGAGTGCTGCACGGGGACGCTCTACCAGATCGTCGCCGGCAGCCTCATCGAGATCGTGCCGGGGTCGGACGCCTGGCACCGCGCCGGAGACATCATCGACGACCCGACGCTCGGGCAGGCCTGGGTCGAGAGCGACAGCTGGGAGATCGTGCAGTGACCCGCCCCGCCCCCTCGGCCGCCCTACTCGCGCGGCTCGCCAAGCGCTTCACTGGATCCCCCGGGCACGCCGCCTGGGTCGCTCGGCAGGCTGGCCCGGATCGCGGCCTCGACGGCGGCCGCGGCGACGTCGGCCCCCCGGCCGTGATGGACGAGCTCGCGGACCAGAGCGCGCCCGGTCAGCGGGTCGGCTACGATGACCGTGGACCGCTCCGTCCCGACGAGCACGCTCACGCTGAGCTCGACGCGGGTGCCGCTGCCGGGGCCGTCCTCGAAGGGGTAGCAGTCCTCGATGCCGATCAGGACGCCCGGCTTTCGGGGCTCCAGGCCGGCGAGGACGCGGATCGACTCGGGGGGGTACTCGTCGTCGGGCATGCCGGTCTCCGTGGCGAGGGCCTCCGCCCTGGCGCGGGCCCACAGATTCGGGTCGGTGAGGTGGTGCCCCCGCTCGCGCAGGAGGCGGATCAGCGTGTGCTCGCGGTTAGGCATTCAGGGCTCTTCCCCGCGGGCGGCCCGGGCCAGGGCATCTCCGCCGAGGAGGTAGCCAGCGAGCCAGCGATATACGTCCGCCTCCGTCTCAGCCTCGGAGCAGAGCGCTATCGCGAAATCGCCGCCCTGGCCGGTCCGTCTGAGGATCCGCACGGCGAGCGCGGCGGCCGCGTCGAGGCGGTCCGCCTGTTGCTCGAACTCCGCCTCGGCGGCGAGGGCGGCCCCGGCGTATCGCAGCGCCGCGACGCAGCGGTCCCGGCTGACCTCCGGGTACTCGTCGAGGAATCCGTCCAGGGAGACGTGCCACTTACTCCCCAGCAGGCCGAACAGCAGCTGCGCCTCCTCGCGCGTCAGCAGTCCAGCCTCAGCGACGAGGACGGCCCCCCGCTCCAGGGCGGCGATGCAGTCGTCCCGGTCCAGCGTGGGGAAGCTCTCGTCCACGATGGTGTCCAGGTCGTCCGCGACCAGGTTCACGAACAGGGTCTCGACGTTGACGCGGGTGCCCCGGAAGCAGGCGGCGCCTCCCATAACGCCGGGGCGGCGCACGATGACCGCATCGCGCGGGGAGGCGCGCTCGACAGTCGAGGACCGCCCCCGGAGCGCGTCCAGGCGCTTGGCGGCGGATCGCAAATCGTCTGTCCAATCGTCTGGCATGCCCCGGATTCTGAGTCCGTTCCGCCGCCCAGACAAGCACGCATGAATACGGGGGTCCCGGCCGTGTGGTCGGCCTACAACTGAGGGAGTGGACCATGCCGCACTGGAACCGCCGCGAGCGTCCGGACTACCGGCACCTGAAGGACGCCACGCCCGAGTCCGCCCTGGTGACCGCCATCCGGTCCCCGACGTACGGGGAGGCCCGCGACTACCGGCTGCTCGCCGGGTTCCAGGCCCGCCTGACGGCCATGTGGGGCGACCGGGAGGTCCTGGCGATCGACGAGCTCGTGCCCGCCCACGAAGAGGTGCGGGCCCGGGATGCGGGGTTCTTCGGCCACGGCCGCGACTGGCGGGGGGCGTTCCTCCACGATGCCATCGGAAACCTGGTGGGGTGGGGCCTGCGCCTGGCGATCCTGGTCGAGGAGGGCACGCCCGAGGCCCAGGCCTTCAGGATGGCCCGCCGGGATCCCCTTTTCGAGCGCATGGGCAACGGCCAGTACCGCCGGCTCGACGCCGAGGGCATCCGCGAGAAGAGCGCCCGGGGCGCCGGGCGGCGCGAGGCAGCCCGGATCCGGCACGCCGAGCGGGTCGCGCACCTCATCGCCTCCCACGTCGGCCGCCTATGCGAGAAGGGGGCCGCGATCCCGGACGTCTGGTTCACCCGGTTCCCCGACGAGTTCGGTCGCCTCAAGGGCTTGGCCGAGCTCGTCTCCGACTCCCGGGGCACGTTCGTCGAGGCCCACCGCGGGATGCACCTCGCTGACCAGAAGGCCTGGCTGAAGGCGGTCGAGGACTACAACCAGCGGCACCCGATGAAAGCGCCCCCGCGGGATCCGGCCCCGGTGCCGGCCGAGGATCTCGACGCGCTCGACGGGCTCTGAAACGTTTTTAAGGCAAAGTCCGGAATTGCCTTAAAAAGGTTCCTAGGCAACATGCGCCGAAAGAGCCCCTACCTCACTTCGGCCGCTTGCAATCCCTGAGAACGAGAGGAACGGTATTAACAGAGTTCGCAGCGGAGATTTGGAAGGAGAACTGCTGAACGTCGCCTACCCAGTTCATCAGGGCGATCATCTCTGGCGTCGCGCCTACCTTCCCTTTTGCCCTACGGTCTATCGCCGGGTTGGCTATGTCATCGAGCTTCAGGCCTTCGCCGGCGAAGGACTGCTTGGTCAGGTCCGGGATCGAGAAGATCAAAAATCCAAGCTTCGGGTTCTTGAAGTAGCTGACTAGACCGTTGAGGGTCCGCCCTGCGCCGTCGATGAACCTCGCGGGAAAATTGCTGGCCTGCCGCAAAGACTGCGGAATGACATCGTCCACGTCCATTATGGTAAGGAACTTCGATCCTTCGTCGCACATGAGCGAACCGGCATAGCGCCGCTCTCGCTTGTTGAATTCGAACCGGATGACGGTCCGGCCGTCCACGTCTTCGACGTTAAACGTGGTCTCGCCGCTCTGCCCGCTGATGACCCGCATGCGTTTGGCCAGGGCGACCGGCAGCCGGTAGACCCCGTTCTCGAAGGGGGCTGACGCGGCCGCCCGCAGTACGGCTTGGTCGATCCCCATTCGCTGGATGTACGCGGAGATGATGCTGCTGATGACCTGAGCGTCGTCACCCGAGATGGCCTTCCCGTCCACCCCGAAGCGGTGGAGGCCGAAAAAGTCGCGATCGCCGTAATCGCGCGTGACCCCTCCCAGGAACGCGTATGCGCAGGCAGAGGCGCAGGTCGCGCTATCATACGAGAAGATGTTCGTGATGCCCTCCAGCGGAATGGATCGCCCGACCATCGTGTTCATGCCAGCCTTGCGGATCATCTCACCGAGCCGCAGGCCCGCCATAAGGTTCCCCCCTAGCGAATGGAGGTGGAGATCCTTGGAGTAGCTGGCTTCGTCGCTCTTGAGGAACCGCTCAAACTCGGCCGGCGTGTCCTCTGTGATCGTCCCTGTCGCTTGGACATGGATCATCATCATGCTGACCTGCACGGCCTCGAACCGCATCGGCTTCGTCTCATCCAGTGGCAGCTTGGTGCGCTCGGACAGCTTGGTGCAGGTCTCGTTCAAGCCCTTGAGCTGACCCGCCGGGCATCCTTCCTCGGCGAGCGCCGATCCCGGTGCCAGCACCAACAGGATGAGGAGGAGGTAGCGGGTTAGAGCCGACATGGGACTGTCCACGGTGAGTTCCATTTGGGATCGACCCCACCGCCCTGTCCGAATCGCCGCGCCGGTGGGACACTCGCCCCGAGCGCCGGCAGCTGACTCGGTGATAGCGCCGCGCTGAAAACGCGGAGAGGGACGTTCAACTCGTTCCCGGGGCACCACCACCGCCCGAAACGTATCGCATGTGAGGCGCTAAGCGCCTTACGGTCTAACCTGCGATACGTTTGCGTCCAGGCTTTCAACCGGCGCCGGCAAGGACAGGGTGCCCGATCCTGTGGATTCGCGCGGCGGCCGTGGTACGCGGTGCCCAGGAATCTGTGGTACTTTTGCGGTACTTCGTGGATCGTAGATGCCGCCGGGCCGTTGTAATCGCTGCGCTTTTCGCGGCGATGCATAGGTGGCGGAGACGGAGGGATTCGAACCCTCGATACCCATTTCTGGGTATGCTCATTTAGCAAACGAGTGCCTTCAGCCGCTCGGCCACGTCTCCGGCGCTCTGGCTCTAGAAGGTCGGATCCGGCGGGTCAACCCGATCCTGGCGGGCAGCGGCCACGCGGCGGCGCTCGACGTGCTTGGCGACGCGCAGATGCCGCGAGATCGCGTAGTTCATCGCCGTCAGGAAGCCGTAGGTGCCGCGCACGAAATGGCGGCGGCCGAGATAGGCCTTCAGGAAATTGCCCGGCAGCTCGACGAACACCCGCCAGGTCGGAATCACCACGCCCCGCGCTTCCAGGTCGTCCGCCTGCTGGTCGGAGTAACGGTTCAGCTTGTCGAGCTGGTCGCCGAGCGAGCGCACCGAGAAATGGTGGATCACGCCCCTGAGCCGCCCTGGACTCACACCCGGTTCCAGCGCCACCCGGTCGTGGACCGGCGAGGCGGCGTAGCGGCCCCGGTCCTTCCGGTAGAGCCGGACCGGCGTCAGCGTGTAGGCGAGCGGGTGCGGCCGGCCCTCGCCGGGGAAGATCTCCGCGATGCCGATCCGCCACGCCGGCCGGCGCGGCTCGCCCGCGGCCCAGAGGCCCCGGATCTCCCGGACCAGTTCCGGCGGGACCACCTCGTCGGCGTCGAGGTTCAGGAGCCAGACGTGCCGGCACTGCTCCTCGGCGAAGCGCTTCTGCGGGCCGTAGCCCGGCCAGGGATTGTGCAACACCCGCGCGCCCAGCGACGCCGCCAGCGCCTGCGTGCCGTCCGTGGAGCCCGAATCGACCACCACGAGGTCGTCGGTCAGGCCGCGCACCGCCCGGATCGTCGCGCCGATCCGGTCGACCTCGTTGTGGGCGATGATGAAGACCGACAGCGGCAGCGGCCCGTCGGGTCCCGGGGCCGGCGCGGAGGCGGCGCCCGCCGGAGCGCGGCTCACGCCAGCCAGTCCGGCACCCGGTCGAGGGCGATCAGCGCGTCGACGTCGAGGCGCGGACGGACCACCGCCGCCCGGTCGCCCCGCACCAGAACCTCCGGCACCAGCGGCCGGGTGTTGTAGGTGCAGGACTGCACCGCCCCGTAGGCGCCGGCGCTCATCACGGCGATCAGGTCGCCGGGCCTCACCTCCGGCATCTCGCGGTTGAGCGCGAGATAGTCGCCGCTCTCGCAGACCGGGCCGACCACGTCGGCGACGAGGCGCGGCGTCTCGGGGCCCGGCTCGATGACCGGTCGCAGGCCGTGATAGGCCTCGTACAGGGTCGGGCGGATCAGGTCGTTCATCGCCGCGTCGACGATCACGAAGGTCCGCCCCTCGCTGTGCTTCACGTAGAGCACCCGCGTCAGCAGGATCCCGGCATTGCCGACGATCATCCGGCCGATCTCGAAGACCGGCCGCAGGCCGAGGGGAGCGAAATGCGGCCGCAGGGTCGCGGCTAGCGCCGCCGGGTCCGGCGGCGGCGCGTTGTCGTCGCGGTAGGGGATCCCGAGCCCGCCGCCGAAGTCGATGTGGCGCAGGGGATGGCCGGCCGCCAGCAGCTCCCGGGCGAGGCCGGCCAGCAGCCGGGCCGCGTCGGCGAAGGGCGCCAGATCGGTGATCTGGCTGCCGATATGCATGTCGACGCCGTGCACCGCGATCCCCGGCAGGGCGGCCGCGGCGGCGTAGACCGCCGGAGCCCGGGTGATCGGGACGCCGAACTTGTTCTCGTACTTGCCGGTGGAGATCTTGGCGTGCGTGCCGGCATCCACGTCGGGGTTCACCCGGACCGAGACGGGCGCCCGGAGGCCGAGACCCACGGCCACCTCGGACAGGACCGCGAGCTCCGGCTCGCTCTCGACGTTGAAGCAGAAGATGCCGGCCGTCAGCGCGGCCTCCATCTCGGCGCGGCTCTTGCCCACTCCCGAGAACACGATCTTCCCGGGATCCACGCCGGCGGCCAGCGCCCGCTGCAGCTCGCCGCCGGAGACGATATCCATCCCGGCGCCCCGGGCCGCGAGGGTCCGCAGGACGGCCTGGTTCGAGTTCGCCTTCATGGCGAAGCAGACCAGCGCGTCGTCGGCCGCGAACGCCTCCGCGAACACGCGGTAGTGCCGCTCCAGCGTGGCGGTGCTGTAGCAGTAGAACGGTGTGCCGACCTCCGCGGCGAGGCCGGTCAGGTCGACCTCCTCGGCGTGCAGGCGGCCGTCGCGATAGTGGAAGTGGTGCATCTCGGCCGTGTCTCGTCGCCGTGTCTCGTCCGCGCCGGAGCGCGGGCTGTTTCCCGTGAAACACCCCGCCGCGGGCCGCGGCGGGCGCGCCGCCGACCGGGTCCGACCAGGTCACCGGGCGCGCGGCACCGCGACGAGGTGCCGGCCTCCGCCCTCTACAGCAGCGGATCCAGAATGAAAGGCTCCTTGGGCACGCGGTAGCCGCGGCGCGCCCCGCGGCTGGTCTCCACCGGCGCATCGGTGCCGCCCGGCGGCACCGCCGCCGCGGAGAGCTCGTCGCCGGCGCGCACCGAGGCCGGATCCGGCTCGGGGGCGCCGCCGCCGAGCCCGACCGAGACCGGCAACGTCCGCCGTCCGGTCGGCGCGTCCGCACTCGGCTGTGCGCCGGCCGCTGCTGCCGCGGGGGCCGCCGTCTGCGGCGGCTCCAGCGCGCCCCGCCGCCCGCAAGCGGAAGCCGCCAGGGCCACGAGGCCGGACACGGCCAGGAGTTTCAGGGCGGGTTTCGACAACATCGCGCGAGGGTCCGGCGGGCTCGGCACCGGCACGCGAGGGCCGGCGGGAGCGCTACCTTAGCCGTTGCCGCGTCCCGGCGCGAGCGCCCGCCCGCTACAGCCCGGTCGCGGCGTGCGGCCGGGCGCCGGTTCCCGGACCGCGACGGTCGGGAGGCGTCAGCCCCGCCGCTCCTTGCCGCCCTGCGAGCCCTGCCGATTCTTGGCGGGGGTGTTCTGCTGCTGCTCGGCCTCGTAGGCGTCGATCGCCCGGCGGCAGTTCTCGCTGAGCTTCTTCCAGTTCTTCTGGAAGCAGGCATCGGTGGCCGGATCGTCGGGGGCCAGGTTGCCGCAGTAGGTCAGGTAGTCGCCGGTGCAGTACTTCTTCAGGGTCTCATTGCCGCGCTTCGTCTGCTGCGCCGCTGCCGGCAGCGTCAGGGCAAGGGCCGCCGCGACGGCGAGGGCGATCGGCTTCAGGCGCATGGGTATCCGTACCATCTGTCGAAGTTGTGAATGCAGGACGCGTCGGCGATGCGATGATGCCTTTGCGTGGTCGAAACAAGGCAGTCATCGCAGGTTTTCGGTTGCGTTCCGGTAGCCAAACCCCCGTTCCGGGGGCGGATCCGCTCAGACCCGCTCGGGTTGCGGCATCGCCGACGCGGTCCGGGGCATCCGGCCCGGGGCCGTGAGGGCGTCGGCGACCTCGACGATTCGCCGCCGGAGATCGGCGTTCTCGCGCTCGATGCCGGCCTGCCGGTCCGGCGGCGGGCTTCCGGCCCGGTCGCTCTGCCGGTCGGCCAGGGTCAGGGCCAGGGCCTCCTCGGCCGCCTTCAGGCTCGCGCGCAGGTCGTCGCGCTCGGCCGCCAGCGCGGCGGCGTCGGGCGCCGGGGCCGGGCCCTGCCGGAGTGCCAGGAGGCTGTCGAGCAGGTCGGCATGGGCGTCCTCGAGGGCCTGGAGGGTGGCGAGGCTCGCGCTCCCGTCGTCGCGGGCGAGCGCCAGCTCGGTCTCGAGTTCCCGGGTCTTGGCCTGGGCCTGGGCGATCTCGGCGTCGCGGGCGGCGACGTCGCGCGCGAGGGCGGCGACCCGCATCGTCCCGGCCCCGATCGCCGCCATGTCGGCCTGCCGCCGCGCCTCGACGGTCTCGACCCGGCGCTCCAGGCGGCGCTGCTGCACGGCGAACTGCGCGCGCAGGAAGTCGCGCTCCGCGGCGATCTCGGCCGGGGACAGGGGCAGGCGCGCCTCGGCCCGGCGCCGCTCCAGGCGCGCGGCGCGCGTGTTGAGGGCCGGCAGCAGCAGCAGGCCGCACAGGCTCGCCGCCAGGAAGCCCAGCGCGAAGATCATCACCGTTTCGATCACGAGGGTGCAGCCCGCGCATCCGGCCGGAAAACCCGACCCGCCTTCACTCTAGCCCAGGTTGGCCGCGAGGGTGAAATCCCGCGGCGCCGGTCAATCAGAACGCGTTCCGATCCCGTGCCCGATCAGGCCGGATCAGAAAGGGTTCCAAGTGGGCTCACGGGTGAACTTCAGATAGCCGACATTGATCCCGAGGCGGGCGCCGACGCCGCTGCGGATCGGCACGACGATGACCCGGTCGTTGACCACCGCGGTCATCCCGAAGCCGCCCACCAGGTAGGCCGAGCCGTCGACGCCGGCGAAGCGGCGGTACAGGTCGCGCACGTTGGGCAGGTTGTAGACCAGCATCATGGTGCGGGCGCCGTCGCCGCCGACATCGAAGCCGACGGACGGGCCCTGCCAGTAGATGCGTCGCTGGCCGGCGTTGCGGGTGTAGAGGGTGCCCTCGCCGTAGCGGACGCCCGCCACCACGGCGCCGCCGCCCTCCTGGCCGAGGATGTAGCCGTTGGGCTCGCCCCAGCGCCGGCCCGCCTCCTCGACGGTGAGCGCGAGGCCGCGCGACACCGTGCCGAAGAACCGGTGGCCGGATTCCACGATCTCGCCGGGGCGGAAGGTCTCGGGCGTGTCGAGATCCTCGCCGGCCGCCCGGGCCGCTCCCGCCGTGCCGAGCCCAGCGAGGGACGCGCCGAGGGGCGCACCCAGCGCCAGGCCGAGGCCCGCGCGCAGGAGGGTGCGGCGATCGGTGCCGCGATCGGTGCCGCGATCGTCTCGTGCCGTCATCGTTGCCTCCTCGCCCGGTTCGATTAACCGTTCGTGCGACGGACCTGTGCCGCTCTGTCCCGCCGGGCCGGCAGAGGCCGCGCCGGGCGGATGAGTCGGACCAGCTTCTGAGGGAATCCGCAAGATGTGGTTAACGCGTCCTGACCCCGCAGCCCGCGCGCTCCCCGCGTTCGGACGGTCGGGCGCGATCATCCCGAAGGCGGCGCTCACGCTCGCGCGGGCGGCCGGGCTGTCCGCCGCGCTGGCGGCCCTGCCGGGGCTCGCCCCCGGCCGCGCCGCGGCGGAGGAGGGCCTGCCGGCCCGGACCCGGATCGAGCTGCTGACGCTCAACGGCTTCGATCCGGTCAGCTACTTCCTGGAGGGCGGGCCGCAGGCCGGTCTGGCCCGGTTCGAGCTGTCCTGGGGCGGCCAGGTCTGGCGCTTCTCCAGCGGCGCCAACCGCGCGGCCTTCCGGGACGATCCGCCCGCCTACGCCCCGCGCCTCGGGGGCTACGACGCCGCCGGGATCCTGGAGGGCCGGCTGGTGGACGCCGATCCCCTGGTCTTCGCGGTGATCGGCGAGCGCCTGTACCTGTTCCGGGATGCCGGGCGCCGCGCCCGGTTCCTGGCGGAGCCCGACCTGGCCCGCCAGGCGGAGGCGGCCTGGCCGGCCGTGAGCCGTCTGCAGGATGTCCCGCCCGACGCCCCGCCTACGGACGCGCCGCGCTGAGCGGCGCCGCCGGCCGGCCGGCCGCGCGGGCCGGCAGGGCGAGCCGCGGGGCCAGGGTCGGGTCCCCGAGGGCCGCGAAGGGACCGTTGCGGTGATCGGGCCCGTGCTGGCCGTAGCGGATCGGGCCGCCGCCCGGCACCACCACCCGGCCCCCCGCCGCCGCGACGATGTGGTCGCCCGCGGCCGTATCCCATTCCATGGTCGGGCCGCAGCGGACGTAGATGTCCGCCTCGCCGGCGGCGATCAGCGCGAACTTCAGGGCGGACCCGACCTGGCGCGTCTCCGCGACCGGCAGCGCGGCGAGGCAGGTGGCGGTCTCGGGATCGCCGTGCCGCCGGCTGCCCAGGGCGACGAGGCCCGCCACCGGCACCGGCCGCGCGCGGACCGGCCGCCCGGCCCCCGGCCGGCCCGCGACCACGGGACCCTCCAGGGTCGCGGGGCCGGCCCACCAGACCCGGCCGAAGCCGGGGGCCGCGAGGGCGGCCGCCACCGGGCGGGCGCCGGACACGAGCGCGATGTTGACCGAGTAGTCCGGCGTCCCGGCGAGGAAGTCGCGGGTGCCGTCCAGGGGGTCGACGAGGAAGAAGAGGTCGGCCGGGCGGGTCGCGTCGCCCTGGGCGCGCTCCTCGGCCACGACCGCGATTCCCGGGAAGCGCCCGGCGAGGGCCTCGACGATCAGGTCCTCGGCCTCGACGTCGGCGGCACTGGAGGGGGAGCCGTCCGGCTTCAGGGCGTGAGGGCAGGGGCCCCGGTGGTAGCGGCGCAGGATCTCCCCCGCCGCGCAGGCGATCTCGGCGAGCGCCGCGGCGATCCGCTCACGCTCCGGCCCCGAGATCGTCGCCGCGCCCGTCATGGTGCCTCCCAAGACCGCCCTGAATGCCCGACCGGCGGGGGATTGTCGACGGCCTCCGGCCGGAGCGCCACCTCATGGGCGCTCCGGGGGCTCCCGCGCGGCGGCCGGCATCCGCGACGGCAGCCGCACCGTCCGCCGGATCCGCGCCAGCAGGGCCTGGCTCCGGCGGCGGTGGCGGCGCAGCTCCGCCGCGAGGCCGCGCGCGTCGGGGAGGCCCACGGCCTTAGCGATCTGCCGGGACGCGGTCTCGGACGGCTCGGCGGCGGGATCGGCCATCACGAGCCGCTGCCACTGGTAGACGGCGTCGAGGAACCCGTAGGTCTCGGCGAGGGCCTCGCCCGCCGCCGCGGGCAGGAGGCCGCGCGCCGTCGCCGCCCGGAACAGCGCCTCCGCGCCGAGGCCGATGCAGCCGGGCCAGTCATGGGCCTGGCTCAGCACGATGGCCTGGGCGAGGAAGTCGAGGTCGAACAGCGCGCCGGGGGCGAGCTTCAGGTCGTAGGGGCCGGCATGGCCCCGCTCCCGCGCGACCAGGGCCCGCATCGCGCCCGCCTCGGCGCAGACGGCGGCGGTCTCGCGCGGCTGCCGGAGGATCCCGGCGATCGCGGCCGTGACGTCGGCCGCCAGGGTGGCGTCGCCGGCGACGACCCGGGCGCGGGCGAGCGCCATGTGCTCCCAGAGCTCCGCCTCGCCGCCGTGATAGGCCGCGAAGCCGCTGAGCTGCACGGCCGGCGGGCTGTGGCTGCCGTAGGGCCGCAGCCGCAGGTCGACGGCGTAGAGCCGGCCGCGCCGCGTGGCCGTGGTGAGCGCCGCGAACACGCGCTGCGCCAGCCGGTTGTAGGCGACCACGGCGTCGAGGGGGCGCCGTCCGTCGCTGGTGCGGTTCTCCGGGTCGAAATCGTACAGGAACACGAGGTCGAGGTCGGATTCGGCGCTGAGCTGCCGGGATCCGAGGCGGCCCAGCGCCAGGACGCAGCAGCGCCCCGCCGGCACCGCGCCGTGGTCCAGGGCGAACCGGCGCTCCTCCGCCTCCAGGCTCAGCGCGACCGTCGCCTCGGCGATCGCCGCGTAGGCTTCCCCGGCCTGGCGCGGGGTGAGGATGCCCGACAGCAGGCGGGCGCCGGTGACGAAGGCCATCTGCCGCGTGGCGTCCCGGCAGCGGTCGAGGCTCTCCTCGTGGCTCGCCGGCTGGCCCAGGAGCGCCCGGTACTGCGCGCGGACCTCTCCCGGATCCGTGGTCGGCGTCACGAAATCGGCGTCGAGCACGGTGTCGAGGACGTGCGGGCTCAGGCCGACCGTGTCGGCGAGGCGGGGCGCCGTCCCCAGGATGTCGGCGAACAGCAGGCGCAGGCGCTCGTGCGAGCGCAGGATGGCGAGGAGTTCGGCCACCGCGGGCATGCGCGCGAAGGCCCGGTCGAGGGCGAGGAGCGCCGCGTCGGGGTCGGCGGTCCCGCCGAGCGCGCGCAGCAGCGCCGGGAGCATCTCGGCGAGGATCTCCCGGGCCCGGCCGGTCCGCAGGGCCGGGCGGCGGCCGAGATGCCAGCCCTGCACGGTCTCCCAGGCCAGGCGCGGGTCCCGGAACCCGAAGGCGCCGAGCCGCGCCAGGGTCTCGGGATCCGGCTCGCTCTCGCCGAAGACCAGGGCGGCCCCGTCCGCGCCGGCCTCCGGCTCCGCCTCGAACAGCAGGGCGTAGTGCGCCTGGACCCGCCCGGCATGGTGGAGCAGGGCCGCCTCGAAGGCCGGCAGGTCGGGGAAGCCCGCGAACAGGGCGAGCGCGGTCAGCGCCTCGGTCCCGGTGGGCAGGCGCTGGGTCTGCTCGTCCCGGATCATCTGGATCCGGTGCTCGAGGGTGCGCAGGAAGGCGTAGGCCGCGGCGAGCTCGTCCCGGGCCCGCCCGTCGATCCAGCCCTCGGCGACGAGCTCGCCGAGCATCGCGACGGTCCGGCGGCCCCGCAGGGCGGGCTTGCGGCCGCCGAAGACGAGCTGCTGCGTCTGGACGAAGAACTCGATCTCCCGGATGCCGCCGCGGCCGATCTTGATGTCGTGGCCGCCGACCGCGACGGTCTCGTGGCCGCGGACCATGTGGATCTGCCGCTTCAGGGCGTGGATCTCGGCGATGGCCGGGAAGTCGAAGTGCCGGCGCCAGATGAACGGCGCGAGCTCCGCCAGGAAGGCCTCGCCGGCCGGGATGTCGCCGGCGATCGGCCGGGCCTTGATGAAGGCCGCGCGCTCCCAGTTCTGGCCGAGCGTCTGGTAGTAGTCGAAGGCGAAGCCGGTGGAGAGCGCCACCGCGGTCGAGCCCGGATCCGGCCGCAGCCGGTAGTCGATGCGGTGGACGTAGCCGTCGGCGGTCCGGTCGGCCAGGAGCTTCACCAGCCCCTGCGCCAGCTTCACCAGGAAGGGCTTCGGGTCGCCGCCGGTCGCCGCGGCGGCGGGCTCCGCCTCGTAGAAGACGACGAGGTCGATGTCGCTCGAGTAGTTCAGCTCGCAGCCGCCGAGCTTGCCCAGGCCCAGGACGATCAGGCCCGACCCGTCCTGCGGCGCCTCCGGATCCCTGGGCCGGTACCGCCCGGCCGCCATCCCCTGCCGGAGGAGCGCCTCCACCGCCGCGCTCACCGAGGCGTCGGCGAAGGCCGACAGGGCGCCGGTCACCGCGTCGAGGTCCCAGCAGCCGCCGAGATCCGCCAGGGCGACCAGGAGGGCGTGCGCCTCCCGGTTGGCGCGCAGCCGCCGGCCGACCTCGGCGAGGTCGGGATTCGCCCCGCAGGCGGCGCCGACCCCGCGCTGCCGCGCGATGATGTCCCGGCTCGCCGCGTCCGGCGACTGCTCCAGCAGGGCGACGAGGCGCTCGGGCGACCGGGTGGCCGCCCGCCAGAGGAAGGGGGAGTGGTCCGCGAGGCCCAGGAGCAGCTCCCGGCAGGCCGGCGTCAGGAGGCCGGCCGGCAGCGCCGGCGCGAGCTCGGCGAGCCGGGCCCGCGCGGCGTCCGGGTCGGCGAGCCCGAGCCGGGGGCGCAGGCCCGCGCGCAGCGTCGTGGCCGATCCGCTCGCCGATCCGTTCCGGGGATCGGTCTCGTCTCTCATGCCGCATCCTCCCTGGCGCGACGGGGCCGGCATCGTAGCCGACCGGGCCGCCCGTGTCCGGCCCCGCGCGCGGCGCCGGGCGGGCGCCGCGCGTTCACGATGCGGCCAGGGATGGGTCCGGCTTCGCGGCCGTTCCAGGGCCGCGGCGGCGGCTTCGCGGCCGCGCGGGCCCGGAATCGGGGCGCGGCCCGGCCTTCCGTCCGATCCGGTAACGCTTTTCAAAGCCGACCGTGGCGTCTATCCGTGCGGACCGGTCGTCGCCCCCGGTCCGGCCCGCGGGCCGCGCGGGATCCCTTCGGGCGACTCGATCGCCGCAGGGGCGGCCGAGGACCGGGCGGCCGAGAACCGGGCGGCCGGGAACCGGCAGCCCCACTCGGGGCCCCGGCCCGCAGACGTCCGCACCTCAGATCCGCCCGCCCGGAGCGCACCATGTCCTCCCCGACCTCGCCGACCCTGAATCTCGACGGCCTCGACCTCGCCGCCCTGCTCTGCTCCCGCGTCTGCCACGACGTGATCAGCCCCGTCGGCGCAATCGTGAACGGGCTCGAGGTCCTGGAGGACGACCAGGACGAATCGATGCGGACCTTCGCCCTGGAGCTGATCGGGAAGAGCGCCCGTCAGGCCTCGGCGCGGCTGAAATTCGCCCGGATCGCCTTCGGGGCCGCCGGCTCGGCCGGGGCCTCGATCGACCTCGCCGACGCCGAGAGCGTGGCCAAGGGCATGTTCGCCGACGACAAGACCAAGCTGACCTGGAGCGCCCCGCAGGCGCTGTTCCCGAAGAACAAGGTCAAGCTCCTGCTCAATCTCGTGATGATCGCCACCTCGGCGATTCCCCGGGGCGGCGTGATCGACGTCGTCGTCTCCGGCGACGGCGAGGCGCCCACGCTGGTGCTCAAGGCCAAGGGCTCCCACGCCCGCATCCCGCCCCACGTCGAGGAGCTGATGGCCGGCCGGCCCGAGAGCGGCACCGTCGACGCCCACGGCATCCTGCCGTTCTACGCCGGCCTCGTGGCGCGGGCCGCCGCCATGGACGTGCGCTTCGCCATCGAGGGCGATGAAGTGACTATCACCGCCACGCCCGCAGTGATCGACGCGTCCGAAGACCCCGATGGAGAGGCTTCGGACACGACGCTGGCGTGAAACTCTGAAAAAGGCGCCGCGCGGGGCCGGGATGGAAACGCTTCCCTAACCCCGCGCGAGTAAGTAGGTTGCGCGAGACCTTCTCCGCGTAACGAGTAGCGCCTATGGACGACCTGCTTCGCGAGTTTTTGACCGAGAGCGGGGAGCATCTCGACACGGTCGATGCAGAATTGGTTCGATTCGAGCAGGATCCGAACAACGAGACTATTCTGCGGAATATTTTCAGACTCGTCCACACGATCAAGGGAACCTGCGGGTTTCTCGGCCTCCCGCGGCTCGAAGCCCTGGCGCACGCCGCCGAGACCTTGATGGGTCGATTCCGCGACGGGCTGCCCGCCACGTCCGATTCCGTGACCCTGATCCTGCTGACGCTGGACCGGCTGAAGGCCATCCTGGCCGATCTGGAGGCCACCGGCACCGAGCCCGCGGGCTCGGACGACGACCTCATCTCCGCCCTCGAGCGCATGGCCGAGGGCTCGCCCGAGCCGGCGGCCGCCGCCCCGCCGCCGCCCGAGCCGGTCCTGCCCGATCCGGTGGTCCGCGAGCTGAAGCCCGGTGAGGTCTCCCTGGACGATCTGGAGGCCGCCTTCCTGGCCGCCCCCGGTCCGGACGAATCGGATTTCCTCCCGCCGCCGCCGGCCGCCCCGGCTCCGGTGCCCGCGCCTGCGGCCGCCGTCGCCCCCGCTCCGGCGCCCGCCGCCAGCGCGGCGCCCAAGGCCGAGAAGAGGCCCGAACCGGCCCGGGCCGAGCCCGTCGAGGCCGAGAAGGCCGAGCCGGCGCGCGCCGAGAAGGCCGAGGCCGTCGAGGGCGAGGCGACCGCCGCCGCCAAGAACCAGACGATCCGGGTGAACGTCGACACGCTCGAGCACCTGATGACGATGGTCTCGGAGCTGGTGCTGACCCGCAACCAGCTCCTCGAGATCGCCCGCCGGCACGAGGATTCGAGCTACAAGGTCCCGCTGCAGCGCCTGTCGCACGTCACCGCCGAGCTGCAGGAAGGCGTCATGAAGACGCGCATGCAGCCGATCGGCAACGCGTGGCAGAAGCTGCCGCGCGTGGTGCGCGACCTCTCGGCCGAGCTCGGCAAGCAGATCGACCTCGTGATGGTCGGCAACGAGACCGAGCTCGACCGGCAGGTCCTCGAGGTCATCAAGGACCCGCTGACCCACATGGTCCGCAACTCGGCGGATCACGGCCTCGAATCGACCGCCGAGCGCGTGGCGGCGGGCAAGCCCGCCCGCGGCACGATCCGGCTCGCCGCCTACCACGAGGGCGGCACGATCACGATCGAGATCGCCGACGACGGCAAGGGCCTGAACCTCGCGGCCATCCGCAAGAAGGCGGTGGAGCGCGGCCTCGCCTCCCAGGCCGATGTCGAGCGGATGACCGACGCCCAGGTCGCCAAGTTCATCTTCCACGCCGGCTTCTCGACGGCGGCGGCGGTGACCTCGGTCTCGGGCCGCGGCGTCGGTATGGACGTGGTCAAGACCAACATCGAGACCATCGGCGGCCTGATCGACATCGCCACCACGGCGGGCCGCGGCACCACCTTCACCATCAAGATCCCGCTGACCCTGGCCATCGTGGCCGCCCTGATCGTGCGGGCCGGCGAGCACCGCTTCGCCCTGCCGCAGGTGGCGGTTCTGGAGCTGGTCCGGGTCGATGCCGGGGCGCAGCGGGTCGAGCACATCAACGGCGCGCCGGTGCTGCGCCTGCGCGAGCGGCTCCTGCCGATCGTCTCGCTCACCGGCCTGCTCGGGCAGTCGAGCCCGGGCGGCGAGGCGGAGCAGGCCGGCTTCGTGGTGGTCGCCCAGGTCGGGCGCGAGCGCTTCGGCATCCTCGTCGACGAGGTCTTCCACACGGAGGAGATCGTCGTGAAGCCGATGTCGGTGAAGCTGCGGCACATCCCGATGTTTGCCGGCAACACGATCCTCGGCGACGGTGCCGTGGTGCTGATCGTCGATCCGAACGGCGTGGCCCGCCAGGTGGCGCAGGGCGTCCAGGGCAGCGGCGGCCACATCGACGCCGACGCCGACGAGGCGGTCGAGATGGCCGACACCAAGACCACGCTCCTGGTGTTCAAGGGCGGCCAGGGCAGCTTCAAGGCGGTGCCGCTGTCGCTGGTCACCCGCCTCGAGGAGATCGAGTGCGCCAAGGTCGAGTGGCTGGGCGGCCGCGCGCTGATCCAGTACCGCGGGCGCCTGATGCCCCTGGTCCCGGCCGACGCGGCGATCACCATCAAGTCGGAGGGCACGCAGGCCCTGGTGGTGTTCTCCGACGGCGAGCGCGCCATGGGCCTCGTGGTCGACGAGATCGTCGACATCGTCGAGGAGCGCCTCGACATCGAGATCGCCGCGGACCGGTCGGACCTGATCGGCTCGGCGGTGCTGCGGGGCCGGGCGACCGACATCATCAACATCGCCCACTTCCTGCCGCTGGCCTACGACGACTGGGCGCGCGGCCTGAAGCGGCCCGAGCAGATCTCCACGATCCTGCTGGTCGACGACTCGGCCTTCTTCCGCGACATGCTGAGCCCGGTGCTGAAGGCCGCGGGCTACCAGGTGGTCACGGCGTCGAGCGCCGAGACGGCCCTGTCGACCCTCCAGTCCGATCCGCAGATCGAGGTGGTGGTCACCGACCTGGAGATGCCGGGCCGCAGCGGCTTCGACCTCGTCGCCGCCATGCGGCGGGCCGAGCCGCGCCTCGCCGGGCTCCCGGTGATCGGGCTCACCGGCGCGATCGGCGCCGACGCGGTGGAGAAAGCGCGGGCGCTCGCGATCAGCGACCTCGTGGCGAAGTTCGACCGCAGCGGCCTGATCTCGGCGCTGGCCGAGATCGGCGCCGCCACGGTGTCGAAAGCCGCCTGAGCCTCCGCGCCGACCGCCCCAGGGCGATCGACCCGCGCCGATCGACCCAGGCCGATCGCCCCATGCCGATCGCGACGATCGCGACGAACGAATCCGGAGAGTTCCGATGCAGGCTGCCAACGCCAACACCAGCGGCGCCACCACCAACGGGGTCGAGACCGGCGCCACCGACGACTTCGTCACGGTCTATGTCGGCGAGACGCTGTTCGGCCTGGCGATCGAGCGGGTCCACGACGTCTTCGTCCCGTCGGGCGTCACGCCGGTGCCCCTGGCGCCGGCCGAGATCGTCGGCCTCCTGAACCTGCGCGGCCGGGTCGTGACGGCCATGAGCCTGCGCCGGCGCCTGGGCCTGCCCGACGCGGAGGCCGAGGCGGACGGCACCAAGGCCAGCCCCAAGATGGCGATCGGCCTGGAGCAGGCCGGCGAGACCTTCGCGCTGGTGGTCGACGGCGTCGGCGAGGTGCTCAAGCTCGGCGCCGACAGCCGCGAGGCGGTGCCGATCAACCTGGATCCGCGCTTCCGCGACCTCGCCACCTGCGTCCACCGCCTCGACGGGCGGCTCCTGGTGATCCTCGACGTGGACGCGCTCCTCGGCTTCACGCCCGCCGGCGCCAAGGCGGCTTGAGGGAGAGGTCGATGAAGGCGCCCCACGAGACCACCTGCCTGGTGGTGGACGATTCCGCGGTGATCCGGAAGGTCGCCCGGCGGATCATCGAGGATCTCGGCATGAACGTCAGCGAGGCCGAGGACGGCAGCGCCGCCCTCGAAGCCTGCGCGGCCAGCATGCCCGACGCCATCCTGCTCGACTGGAACATGCCGAACATGGACGGCTACGCGTTCCTCCAGGCCCTGCGCCAGAGCGAGGGCGGGGGCGCGCCGAAGGTCCTGTTCTGCACGACCGAGAACGACGTCGGGGCGATCGCCCGCGCCCTCCGGGCGGGGGCCGACGAGTACATCATGAAGCCCTTCGACCGCGACATCCTGACGGCCAAGCTCGAACAGGTCGGTCTCGTCGCCGACGCGGCCTGATCGCCCGCTCCCTGACCCGCGGCCCGAGCCCCGCGACCCTGCACCCGAGGCAATCATCATGGCCCTGAGTCCCGCGGTCGCCCCGCTGCGCACGCCGCCAACCCAGAGCACGACCTCATCGGCCACGGCGATCCGTGTCCTGGTGGCCGACGATTCGGCCGTGGTGCGCGGCCTCGTCGCCCGCTGGATCGGCGAGGCCGGATTCGAGCTCGTCGGCACGGCCTCGAACGGCCGGATCGCCCTCGAGCTGATGGCCAAGCACGACCCGGACGTGGTCCTGCTCGACATCGAGATGCCGGAACTCGACGGCACGACCGCGCTGCCGCGCATGCTCGCCATGAGCCCGAGCGTGCAGGTCGTGATGATGTCGACGCTGACGACGCGCAACGCCGACATCTCGCTGAAATGCCTCGCCCTCGGCGCGGTGGACTACATCGCCAAGCCGGAGAGCAGCCGCGGCGTCACCACCTCGGACACGTTCCGGGTCGAGCTGATCGAGCGCGTCCGCGTGTTCGGCTCCGCCCGCGCGCGGAACCGGCGCCCGGCCGCCGCGCCCGCCGGCCACGCCCCGGGGCACCACGCCGCGCCCGCACCCGTGGCCGTGCCGGCCGCGGCGCATCCGGCGCCGGCCGCCGCGGCGCGCCCGGCGACCCCCTTCACCCTGCGGCCCAAGGTCCGCAACCGGACCCAGCCCCGGGCCCTGCTGATCGGCTCGTCCACGGGCGGGCCGCGGGCCGTGGGCGAGATGCTGGAGGGCATCGGCGCGGCCGCCCTGCGGCGCCTGCCGGTCCTGATCGTCCAGCACATGCCGCCGATCTTCACGGCGGTCTTCGCCGAGCACCTGTCCACCCGCACCGGGCTCCCGGCGGCCGAGGGCAAGGCCGAGGAGCGGGTCGAGCCGGGCCGCATCTACGTGGCCCCGGGCGGCCGCCACATGGGGCTGGCCGCCGGGGCCGGCGGCCCGATCATCAAGCTCACCGACGGCCCGCCGGTGAATTTCTGCCGCCCCGCGGTCGACGTGCTGTTCAAGGACGCGGCGGTCGTGTTCGGCGCCGCCACCGCGACGGTGATCCTCACCGGCATGGGCTCGGACGGGACCAACGGCGCCCGGGCGCTCACCGAGGCCGGCGGCCCGGTCCTCGCCCAGGACGAGGCCACCAGCACGGTCTGGGGCATGCCGGGCAGCGTCGCGCGGGCCGGGCTCGCCGAGGCCGTGCTGCCGCTGCCCGAGCTCGCGACGGCGCTGCGCGCCCTGATCACGGGGCAGCCGGCATGACCGAACTCGAGTTCGAATTCCTGCGCACCTTCCTGAAGCAGCGCTCCGGCCTCGCGCTGACGCCGGAGAAGCGCTACCTCGTGGAGAGCCGGCTGACCCCGGTCTGCCGCCGCTTCGGCCTCGCCAGCCTCGGCGACCTGATCGGCACCCTCAAGCTCGCCCAGAACAGCACGATCGAGCGGGCCGTGGTCGAGGCCATGACCACGAACGAGACCTTCTTCTTCCGCGACCGGATCCCCTTCGACCTGTTCCGCGACACGCTCCTGCCGGACGTGCTGGCGCGCAATGCCGGCCGCCGCCGGCTGCGGATCTGGTGCGCGGCGGCCTCCACCGGGCAGGAGCCGTACTCGCTGGCCATGCTCCTCCAGGAGGCGGCGCCGCGGCTCGCCGGCTGGCAGGTGGAGATCGTCGCCACCGACCTGTCGACCGAGGTGATCGAGAAGGCCAAGCTCGGGCTGTACAGCCATTTCGAGGTCCAGCGCGGCCTGCCGGTGCAGTGGCTGATCAAGTACTTCACCCAGGTCGGCGAGCAGTGGCAGATCGCCCAGAGCCTGCGCAGCATGGTGGATTACCGGCAGCTCAACCTGCTGCACAGCTTCGCCTCGCTGGGCCAGTTCGACGTGATCTACTGCCGCAACGTGCTGATCTACTTCGACGCGCCGACCAAGTCGGACGTCCTGGCGCGGCTCGCGGCGCAGCTCGCCCCGGAGGGCGCGCTCCTGCTCGGCGCCGCCGAGACGGTGATCGGCCTGACCGACCGGCTGTCGCCGAACCCTAAGCACCGCGGCCTCTACGGCCACGCCGAGGCCGCGCTGCGCCCGGCCGAGGCGGCGCCGCTGCGCATGGCCGCGAGCCTCTGAGCGGCGCGATCGGGGTTCCCGGTCGCGCCCCGGCTCCGAGCCGTCGCCGTACTCGACCCCGCGGCAGGGATCCGGGCGATCCCGGAAACGCGGCTTTAAGAACCGCGTGGGTAATTTGCACACGGACCCGCCGCCGGGCGAATCCGGCTCATCCGTGACCCGAGCCCCGTCATGAGTACCCTCACGTCCACCGCGGCAGCACAGCTCGCCGCGCAGCGATGGTCGCCGCCTCCGTCGCCCCAGACTCGGATGTCCGACACGATCAGCGGCGCGCTGTCGGCCGGCACGATCAGCAGCACCGACGCGACGGCGCTCACGAGCGCCCTGAGCAGCATCGATTCGAGCCTGTCGTCGGCCAGCTCCGCCTCGGGCAGCACCGCGACAGGGTCGAAGCTCGACCCGTCCTCGATGAAGGACCGGATCGACGGTCTGATCGCCGATCAGGTCAGCAGCGGCAGCCTCACCGCCGACCAGGCCGCGGAACTGAAGAACCTGTTCGCCAGCCACGGCCGGAGCACCCAGAGCGGCGACGCCGCCGGCGACGGCATCGGCGACGTCGCCGGTCCGGCCGGCCCGCCGCCCGGGCCCCCGCCCGGCCCGCCGCCGGCGGACGCCGCGGGCAGCGCCGGGAGCGGGACGTCGGCCTCCGCGTCGGCCTCCGCGGCGGCCTCGACGTCGACCACCTCCGCGGCGCGGACGACGAACGACCTGCTGTCCACCTTCATCCAGCAGCTCCAGAGCAGCCAGTCGGTCAGCGCCGGCTACGGGGCGAGCGGCACCGCCAACGGCGGCACCGCCTCGGCGCTTCTGGTCGACTTCCGCAGCTGAGGCCGCGGCCCGTCCCGGCGAGGGGCCGGGGCGCGGGGCCGGGGCGCGCTCGGCGGGCCTCCCGCCCGGCGCATCGCCCGCCTGCGCGCGGCCGGGGTCGACCGCGGCCGCGCGACGCGGCATCACAGCGTGGACAGGATCGGGAGAGACGGCATGGCGGCAGGATCGGGGACCGGATTGCCCAAGGTCGCGTTCATCGGCACGGGCGGGACGATCTCGTCCCTCGGCCGCGACGCCCTCGACATCCTCGACTACACCGCCACCGACCGGCGCCTCGAGGCCGGCGCGATCCTGGACGCCGTCCCGGAACTCGCGACGGTCGCCACGGTGGTGCCGGTGCCGTTCCGGGCGGTCCCGAGCCCGGCGATCGGATTCGCCGAGTGGCGCGACCTCGTCCGCCTGTGCGAGCGCCTCGCGGCCGAGCACCCGGATCTCGCCGGCATCGTCATCGGGCACGGCACCGCCACCCTGGAGGAGACCGCCTACGCCCTCAGCCTGACCCTGACGGTGGATCTGCCGGTGGTGCTGGTCGGCTCGCAGCGGCCGATGAGCGCCCTCTCCACGGATGCCAAGCTGAACCTCGTGGCGGCCGTGCGCACGGCCGCGGCGCCGGCCTCTCGCGGGCGCGGCGTGCTGGTGGTGCTCAACGACGAGATCCAGGCGGCCCGCGAGGTGACCAAGACCTCGGTGGCGCGGCTCCAGACCTTCCGGACCCCGGATTTCGGCGTGCTCGGCCACGTCGACGGCGAGTCGGTCCGCTACTACCGCCGCTCCGAGCGGGCGCACGCGCCGGGCACGCCGTTCGACATCCGGACGCTGTCGGCGCTGCCGCGGGTCGACGTCGCCTACGGATACGCCGACGCCGACGGCACCGCGGTCCGGGCCTTCCTGGCCGCCGGCGCGCGCGGCCTCGTCGCGGCCGGTCTCGCCCCCGGCATGACCCCGCCCGCCGAGGCCGAGGCCCTGGAGGCGGCGGCCGCCGCCGGGATCGTGGTGGTGATGTCGACCCGGGCCGGCAGCGGGGTGGTCCCGCTCACCACCCGGCTGCGCAGCCGCGGCATCCTCAGCGCCGACAACCTCACCCCGCAGAAGGCCCGGATCCTGCTCGCCCTGGCGCTGACCGTCACGGCGGAGCCCGAGGCGGTGGCGCGGCTGTTCGCGACCTACTAGGCGCCGCGCCCGCCGGGCCCCGGACGCTCCCCGACGCGCGTGGGCTGCCACGCGCGAGCCCGTCGCGCGCCTGCGGGACGCGCCGACGCGGCGGGCCGCATGTGCGATTTGGTCCAGAAAGTCCTACCGGACCCGGATAGGTCACGGATCAGTTCGGTGCAGTCCAGCTGAAGGGTCCTCGTCCCGGAAGACTGTCATCGGACGGAACAAGGTTCTGAAAGACGCCATCAGCATTGCGGAAGATGCTCGGGATCGGCTTCCGCGCAGGGCATGACGGTTCGCGTGCCCGCACAGGGATTCACGGCCATGCGCGCGACATCCATCGTTTCCATGACGCTGGCGCTCTCGGTCCTGTCCGGACTGGGCGCCCGGGCGGAGACCGCCCGGAGCGCCTCCGCGACGCTGGCCACCGGCGCCAGCGCTGCCGCGATGTACAATCTCGGGATCCTCTACATCAACGGCCAGGGCGTGAAGCAGGATTTCGGCACGGCCGGACGCTGGTTCGAGAAGTCCGCCGCCGGCGGCGACGTCGATGCCATGCTCAACCTCGGCAGCCTGTACTACAACGGGCAGGGCGTGAAGCAGGATTACGCCGCCGCGGCCGCGTGGTTCGAGAAGGCCGCCCGCGCCGGCAACGCCGAGGCCATGAACAACCTCGGCAGCCTCTACGATGCCGGCCAGGGCGTGGCGCAGGACTACGCCGCCGCCCGCAGCTGGTACGAGAAGGCCGCGGCCGCCGGTGCCGCGTCGGCCATGTACAATCTCGGGCTTCTCTACACCAACGGTCAGGGTGTCGGGCAGGATTACGGCGCGGCCGCCTCCTGGTTCGGGAAGGCCGCCGCCGGCGGCAACGTCGACGCGATGAACGCCCTCGGCAGCCTGCACCTCAACGGTCTGGGCGTGAAGCCGGACGCCCCCGCGGCCCGCCGCTGGTTCGAGAAGGCGGTCGCCGGCGGCAACGTGGACGCGATGAACAACCTCGGCAGCCTCTACCTGAACGGCCAGGGCGTGAAGCCGGACGCCGCCGCGGCCCGCCGCTGGTTCGAGAAGGCGGCCGCCGCCGGCCACGCGGAGGCGATGAACAACCTCGGCTTCCTCTACCTCAACGGTCGCGGGGTGAAGCAGGATTTCGACGCCGCCCGGCGGTGGTTCGAGAAGGCCGCCGGCGGGGCCGCGGCCACGGGCGTCCCCGGAGACATCGCGCTCCGCTAGGGCAATGCGACGGCGGGGGCGCGGTCGAGACGCGCACCTGTCATGCCGGCGGGCGCGGTCCCAAGCGGGCCCGATGGGGCGAGGATGCGGCGCGGGTGGCCCGTCCCCGTCGGGACCCGTCCGGAGGGATCACAGACCCATGCCGCTGATCGACCCCGCCCGCTCGCTCCTCCTCGTCATCGACGTTCAGACCCGGCTGATGCCGGCGATCGCCGACGGGGCCGGGGTCATCGCCAATACGGGCCGCCTCACCGCCGCCGCGAAGCTGCTCGACGTCCCGGTCCTGGTCACCGAGCAGAATGCCGGGGGCCTCGGGCCGACCGTGCCGGCCCTGGCGCCCGAGCCCGGGACGGCCTTCACCAAGATGAGCTTCGGCGCGACCCGGACGCCCGGCTTCCTGGAACGCCTGCCCGCGGACCGCGACCTCGTGGTCAGCGGCTGCGAGGCCCATGTCTGCGTGCTGCAGACGGTTCTCGGCCTGCGCGAGGCCGGCCGCGGGGTCGCCGTGGTGGCCGACGCCGTGGGCTCGCGGCGGGTCGAGAACCGGGAGGCCGCGCTCGCCCGGATGGCGGCCCACGGCGCCGAGATCGTCACCGCCGAGATGGTGGTGTTCGAGTGGCTCGGCACGGCGCGACACAGGCGGTTCCGCGACGTGGTGAGGCTCATCAAGTAGGCGCCGGGGCGGCGTCCGGGTCCCGCTGCGGAGCGCGCCTCAGGGGCCGTCGAGGGCCGCGCGGGTCTGCGGGTCGGGCCCGATATCGTCGGTGCCGGTCATGCCCAGCACCTCGATCAGGCGGGTCCGGGCGCGGCTGACCCGGCTCTTGATCGTGCCCACCGCCACGCCGCAGATGGCCGCGGCCTCCTCGTAGGTGAAGCTCTGGGCGCCGACCAGGACCAGCGCCTCGCGCTGGGCCGGCGGCAGCTGGTTCAGCGCGCTCTGGAACTGCGCCATCTCCATCCGGATCTCCTGCTCGGGGAGGGCGGTCAGGCGCCCGGCATGGACGCCGTCGGCATCCTCGACCTCGCGCTTGCGCTTGCGCTGCTCCGAGTAGAACAGGTTCCGCAGGATCGTGAACAGCCACGCGGTCAGGTTGGTCCCGCGGCGGAAGCTGGCGGCGTTGACCCAGGCGCGCACGAGCGTGTCCTGCACGAGATCGTCCGAGCGGTCGAGGTCGTAGGTCAGCGAGAACGCGAAGGCCCGCAGCGCCGGGATCGCTCCCAGCAGGAGGTCGCGCATCTCGGCGTCGGCGCCCCGGGGCACCGGACCGGACCCGCTCCCCGCGGGAGCGGCTTGCAGCATCAGGGTCATCGCGAGGCCTCCGTGTCGGAGTGGGCGGCGAGCTCGTCGAGCAGCGTCCGGAGCCGGTCCGGAATCGGCAGGGCCAGGACGCCGGCGTAGTGCAGGCGCAGGCCGCGCCCGATCCGGTCCCGCGCCCCGTCGTCGATCGGCCGGCCGGGCCCGCCGTCCCGCCGTGCCGGACGAAGCGCCGGATCCGGCGTCCGGCCCGGCACCGCGCGTGACGAGGCCGCGGCGACCGGTCCGGCCGCGTCCGCCGCGCCGGCGGCGTCCGGAATCCCTGGATCGTCCTCGGTCCCTGACATGGTCGCGCCCCCTGGCGTGCGCGATGCGGCCCCGCGGGGCCCGGCGGTCCGCCGGACCGTTGTCCCCATCGGTTCGGCGAAGACGCGTCTCATCGCCTTCGGGCAGCGCTGGTAGGCGCGGTGGATTTAATCGGTTCTGAACTCGGCATTCATCAAATCTTAATCTTGAAATAGCCCAGCTTGTGCCGAGATTAATCCGTATAATCTCAGATACAGATCAGAAATACTTATCTTTAGCTTGGCCGTGGCGACACTCGCCCGGCCTGCATGAACGGGGGGTGAGCGGGTCGCGGCGCGCCGCGGGGCCAGGAGCGTTCCGGCATTCGCGCCGGTCGACCGGCGTACGGCGACCGGGCGGACCCGGGGCATGAGCGGCGACGCGCGCGCGGGTGGCCCGAAAATTTGAGCGCCCGCGCCCGAGATTCTAACCTACCTTGTAGGACGGGCGCGCCGATTGCTGTCTGTTTGCCCAATGACACATGCTGGTTCTCAGTATCTGCAGTATGTCATCACTGCCAAGGCGCCGAACGGCGTCATCCAGCAGACCCGGGTCCGGGCGGCCAGCGCGGTCGTACTCGCGAAAGCTTGGCTCGCGGCGGGTCACACCGACGTCCGGATCGTGGATCCCCTCGGCAAGGCGCTTCATCCCGAGGGCTACCGTATGGCGATCATGAAGGGCGGAAAGGCCTACCGCTGACACGGGCCGGCCGCTCGGCGGGGCGACCCGCCTCGACGCCGGGTCCGTGATCCGCGTCCTCCGCGCCGGCGGCTCCCGCGCGCGGATCGCGCGCCGTCCGAGCGCGCCGGGACGGCACCGCTCAGAGCTTCACGCCCTCGAGATAGCCGCGATTCCAGGTGGGGCTGATCAGGATCTCGTTGACGCAGACGGAGGCCGGCAGGCGGGCGACGAACAGGATCGTCTCGGCGAGATCCTCCGCCTGCAGCATGCGCCCGCGGTCCTCCGCGGTGACCGGAACCGGCCGCTTGTCGAGGAGGGGCGTCGCGACCTCGCCCGGGCAGATGCAGCAGGACCGGATGCCGTGCCCGCACTCCTCCTGGTTCAGGCTCTCGGAGAGCGCCACGAGCCCGTGCTTGGCGGCGGAATAGGCCGGCCCCGTCAGCTTGGAGACGTAGCGGCCGGCCCAGGAGGAGACGTGGATGATCAGGCCGCCCCGCTGCGCCCGCATGGTCGGCAGCACCGCCCGCGCCGCGTAGAAGGGGCCGTTGAGATTGACGCCGACCACGGCGTCGATGCCGGCCGGCGTGATCTCGCTCCAGCCGCGCTGAGGCACGTTGAGGCCCGCCGCGTTCACCAGCAGGTCGCAGCGCCGCCACGCGGCGTGAACCGTCTCCCAGGCGCGCTGCACGTCGCCGGCCACGCCCATGTCGGCCGGGACGACCAGCGCCTCGCCGCCCGCCGCGCGGACGAGCTCCGCGGTGCGCGCGAGGGCCTCCCGCTCCCGTCCCGTGAGCGCGAGCCGCATCCCGGCCCGCGCCAGCGCCAGGGCGGCCGCCTGCCCGATGCCGGATCCGGCCCCCGTCACCCAGGCGACCTGCCCTTCGAGCGTGCGCATCATGGCTTTCGGCCCCGTCCCTACGGCTTGGCGACGAGCGGGCAGCCGCCCTCGGCCAGAGGGCGGAAGGCCTGCTCGGCGGGGATCGTGTCGAGGAGCTCGTAGAGGTCCCACGGACCCTTCGACTCGGACGGCGCCTTCACGGCGAACAGGTACATCGGGTGGATCTTGCGGCCGTCCGCCCGGACGACGCCCTTGCCGAACAGCGGGTCGTCGGTCGGGTTGGCCTTCATCCACGCCATGGTCTTCTGCGGGTCCGTGGACTTCGTGGCCGCCACGGCCTTCAGGTAGTGCAGGAGCCCGGCATAGACGCCCGCATGGTTCATCGTCGGCATGGTGTTGCCGTTGCGCGGGTAGAAGCGCTCCGAGAAGGCCCGCGTCTCCGGGTTGAGATCCCAGTAGAACGACTCGGTCAGCACCAGCCCCTGCGCGGTCTGCAGGCCGATCGCGTGGACGTCCACGGCGTAGATCAGCAGGGCGGCGAGCTTCTGGCCGCCGTCGGTCAGCCCGAACTCGTGCGCCTGCTTGACCGCGTTGACCGTGTCGCCACCCGCGTTGGCCAGGCCCACCACCTTCGCGCCCGAGGCCTGCGCCTGCAGCAGGAACGAGGAGAAGTCCGTGGCGGGGAACGGGACGCGGGCGGCGCCCAGCACCCGCCCGCCGCCCGCGTCGATCACGGCCTTCGCCTCGTTCTGCAGGGAGAGGCCGAACGCGTAGTCGGCGGTGAGGAAGTACCACGTGTCGCCGCCGCGCTTGAGCATGGCGCCGGCCGTGCCGTGCGCGAGGGCGTAGGTGTCGTAGGTCCACTGGATCGTGTTCGGCGAGCATTGCTTGCCGGTCAGCTCCGTGGTGCCGGCCCCCGAGTCGATGAAGATCTTGTTCTTCTCGCGGGTGACCTGGCTCACCGCCAGCGCCACCGAGGAGGTCGGCACGTCGAGGATCGCGTCCACGCCGTCGCGGTCGTACCACTGGCGGGCGACGGCGGCGCCGACGTCGGGCTTGTTCTGGTGGTCGGCCGAGACGATCTCGACCTGCACGTCCGGGCTGGTCTTGGCGAAATCCTCGACCGCCATCTGCGCGGCGACGACGGAGCCCTTGCCGCCGGTATCGGCGTAGACGCCCGACATGTCGTTGAGGACGCCGACCTTGACGCGGATCGGCTCGGCGGCGGCCGGTCCGGCGAGCACGGCGATGCCGATCGCGACCGAGAGGACGCAGCTCCGGATCAACGCCATCGTGGGCCGTCCTCCGCGAATGGTTCTGTCTTTCGGCCAGGAGGGCACGCTGGCATCCCAGCGTCAAGCGCCGGTCCGCGACCGGATCCGGGGCCGGCGAGACAGGCCGCGGCCGGATGTGTCGCGCCGGCGGTGCCGAAGACCTCGGGCCGGGCGCGCCTGCGGGGCCGCCCGCCGAGCTGTCTGGACCGGCGCGGCGGCGCGGCCTCCGGCCGGTCGCGCGGTCGGGCCTCGCGCGCTCAGCGGTACACGGTACAGCTGTTGACGTCCCCGCTCGGCAGGAACTCGCAGTTGGTGACCGGCGGGATGATCCCGTCGTCCGTCAAGGTCGAGACGGCCGCCTCGCTGATCGGCGGCGAGGTCAGCATCACCGTGCCGAACACCAGGCTGGCGGCGGCGAACGCCAGAACGGACAGCAGCACGGTGCGCCGGAGCGCGGGGAGCAGGGCGGTGGCCATGGATGTCCTCCCGAGCGGCGCAGCGTCGGCGCCAGCGGAGAGATTGGACTCCCAGGGCTCGGGGCGCGTCCCGCGTATGGGGGAGGGACCCGTGATTTCACGCGCGCCGGCCGAAGGGTCGCCGGGCTGGCGACCGCCGTCGCGCTCAGGGCCGTCGCCCGGAACGCTCGCCGGCGGCTCCGCGCCCGCTCACCGCGACCTCGAGGGGGTTCCAGGGCCCGGGCGTGGCGGTCGAGCGGCGTCCACCGCTCAGCTGTGGCGCCGATCCGACGCGCTCGGTGCATCCTCTCGCACCATCGGCGGCCGCTCACGCATTCGTGGAGGCCGCGACGCCGGCGGCGATCCACGCCCGCCCGCTCCGGTCGGAGATGCTGCCAAGCGGGCGTGGACGGCCGGCGGGGGCTTAGGCCACCGACAAGCTCGGCCCTAGCCGACGCACTTTGCCGGATGATGTCCGCGCCGCGCGGGCGCCGCGTGCAGGGCCGGACCTGCCGGCAGACGGCCAGCGGGACGCATCCGCCGCTATCCCCCGTCACACCGGCTGGGGCGCGAGGGTCTTGGCAGAGGCGAGAACAGGCCTCAGCGCTCGAATTTCATGGTGCCGGCGGAGGGGATCGAACCCCCGATGAACGGCTATTTCACCGTCATTTGACCAGTAGTCTCAGGGCAGACGACTTGAGAGAGACAATCCTACAAGCCGTATGTGTGAGAGTTTGGTGTGATCGTCAAGGGCAATCCAGGGCTATCATGGTTCAGCGGCCTGTGGAACGGTTTCGGCGTCAGCGATTAGTTCGTTTCAGCGGCTGTCCAAAACTTTCCCTTGACAGATGTATATACGCAACACGCTCGATGATTCGAATATTTATATGAAAATCCGGTTAAAACCTGTTGACTCTGGGAGCGCAATCAGAGATAACGTATTTGCCTGACCGATTGGGGTGCCGTTTCGTGCCCGATCAACAGTGTAGGCGAGTCACTCAACCCACATTGCGATTATCGACACACCGACCTTTTGGGCGGACGAAGACGCATGACTTAAATGGTATAAGAACTTGAGCATTAATTGTATTAAGAGCAACTCCACTTACATTCCTCTGCATCCTAAAACAAAGAGACCACTACAACCCGGCTGGCAGAACCGCGGTGTAGGATATGACGCCTTAGACGATTTCGGGTCTATCCCCACTGACATCAACGTGGGCGTGCTGACAGGTGCGGCATCCGGTGGTCTGGTAGACATTGACCTCGACGGACCGTTCACGATTGAGGCGGGCGCGCTGATCCTTCCCTCAACGGGTCTGGTCATGGGCCGCGATAGTAGGCCAGCGTCACATTGGTTCTACCTCGTTGAAGGAAGCACCACGACCGTCAAACTCCAACATCCTGTCACCGGAAAGATGCTTGTCGAATTCAGGGGCGACGGGTGTCAAACGATGATGGCCGGATCGATCCATCCGGATGACGGCCAGACGGTGAGGTTTGAGGCAGGCAAGGACGGCGATCCCACTCGGATCGAGCGCACGAGGCTTCTGACGCTGATCGGCCACGTGGCGACCGTGAGCGTCTTAGCCGAGTTCTGGGCCGAGGGTAGTCGCCACTATCTCGCGTTGCGGTTCGCTGGCCTGTGCGCATCCAATGGGATCAGCAAAGATGCCTGTGAGTGCGTCGTTCAGACCATTTGCGCCATCACTAGCGACGGTGAACGCGAAGATCGTTTGCTCGCAGTCGAGACCACCTATGAAAGGGCTGCACAAAGGCTCCCTGTAGAATGGCGTTCCGATCTTGCGATACTTCTCGGCTCAGACAAGGCGGTCATGACCCTCATCGAATGGATGGGCCGACCGCAGGCTAAGAAGGCCGATATGATCCCACGACAGGCGTCTTTTGTCGCGGATCGAATCGATAAATTTGAGTCAACGAAACTCGATACTGATGTCGCAATTGCTGAATGGTTCAAGACGGTAAACGGAGATCGCCTCCTGTTCGCCGACCGTGAGAATCAGTTCTACAAGAATGTTCACGGCGTATACGAACCGATCACGGCGATCGAAGCAAAGGGAGAAGTGACGGACTTTCTTAAGGGACCGTATTGCAGCAATTTAGGTGGGGAGCCGGAGAAGCGGCGACTGCTACAGTCTGTTGCAAAGATCAATTCAACATACGAAATCTCGAAATCTCTGATGCGCGTAGATGATCACTCGTTTGACAAGGACGACCATCTTCTTGGGACTGGAAACGGTGTCTTCGATCTGAGTGCGTTTCAGATGATCGAGACAGACGCCTATGTGACGAAGCGGATCGGGTGCAAGTTTATTCCCGATGCTGATTGTCCACTATTCAGCGACTTTGTCCAACAAGTCCTGGGTCATGATGAAGAAACGGTCAGATACTTGCAGAGGGCGGTAGGATATACACTTACTGGCAGTGTTGACGCACAGGTAATGTTTATTCTGACCGGCAAAGGCGCAAATGGTAAATCGGTTTTGCTCAAACTATTGTCCACTTTGATGGGGACGTATGGGGGCGCTGTTCCCGCACACAGTATCACGCAGCAGAAGTTCGGGAATGATAAGACAGACGATCTGGCCTCACTGACCGGGAAGCGTTTCGTCGTGGCCTCGGAAGGTGATGCCGGGGATAAGCTGGCGGTTGCTAAGGTCAAGCGAATGGTAGCTGGCGATCCAATTGCCGTTAGAAGGCTGTATGGATCCTACTTCGACCTGCAACCGAAGTTCAAGCTGTGGTTTGGATCGAATGATCTGCCAGAAGTATCCGGAACTGACTATGCTATTTGGCGACGCATGCATGTTATAAGGTTTCCCAGGACCTTCGAGCCTCATGAGCGAGATCCGAAACTCTTGGACAAGCTGAAAGTTGAACTACCTGGCATTTTCAATTGGGCTCTTGAGGGCCTGAGAGAGATTGGCACAATGAAGGGAGACTTCCTTGCACCGCCTCCATCTGTGCTGCAATCGACTGAAAACTACAGGGTTGAAAACGACAACGTCTCGAATTTCATCTCAGATCGTTGCGTGTGCGAGGCGGGATCATCTGTAAGCATGGGAGACCTATACAACAGTTATAAGGGGTGGTGTTTCGAGAACGCCGTCGATCCCCTAACGAACAACATATTCGGGAAGGATTTGACCAGCTTGGGGTTTTCGGTGACTAAACGAAACTCCGGTAACGCGAGGCGAGGACTCAAATTGAAATAGTGGTTCAGGGGACTTTGGCCCCTTCGCGCCCTTCGTTCGCGATTAACTGTTAGATCTCGCAGTGGAGGCAGTGGAAGTTTGGCAGCAAACTATTCCCCATATATTCTTTCTGTTTCTAATAGTAAGGTATGTAACTTCCACATCCTCCACACATAACAACCAACTCGGAAAGACGGGGCAGGGGATATACTCATTGATGGCACCCTGCACCAGATAATCGGCAATCTTATGAACAAGAAGGGAGAAGATCGCGTCCCAACAAAAAAATATCCATGCAGGCTGCCAGATGAATGAGAGGGCAGCGAATAAATCGACGACATATACACTCTACTATTCAACTTCTAATAAATTTCTGACTAAGAAAGAATTACAAACTATGATTTACGAAAAATATAACAGACTCTACGAAATTATTATCAATCGATACGGCGCTGAAGATTGCGAATTTAGGTTCGTTCTGCGTAGCATTCTCCACAGAGGCGCCGAAGAAGCAAATTTCCTCTCGTTTCAATTCGACGGAGACGACGGCAGGGAGTTCAGGCGAGCGAGTATCTACCTTGAAGGGGTGATCTTAGATCTTCATGAAATGTTGGACGATCGAGGGAACGTCCTTCCTCATAGGTAAGCGCTGTCCTCAGGCCACGGCTTTGAGGGCTGGCGTTGGCTGGTAAGCCCAGGGCAGCAGATCATCGAGGTGCCGCTGCGGATGGCCCTCGACGATGCGGGTGATGACGTCGGCCAGGT